>JAABUX010000040.1_pt1 | contig 212411 bp, 182 predicted proteins | sample 5561851 | NCBI WGS metagenome assembly JAABUX01 (sample SAMN10711883, study PRJNA513361) | rock metagenome | isolation source: Antarctica rocks | place: Antarctica: Victoria Land, Richard Nunatak red sandstone | collected 2016-01-03 | reverse complement strand
TGAGAATGCGCCGTGCGTCGGGATCGACGATCCCGTTCAGGTCCACGTCCTGCATCATGTCTGCCCTCTGCTCCCCTCGGTCGTCTTCGTGACTTCAGTATACGCCCCGACTTTTCAGCAAGATACATTCTTTATCGCGTCAGTCATGACAAGTTGATAGGTGTTGTTCAGCATCGTAATAAGCGTATCACGGCACTGTTGCGCCCTTACAGCAGTTGCTTCAGGTCTTCCAGCGGCTTGCGCGATACTTGCGTCGACGACGAGTGCTTTAGGCCGCTTTTTGCCCATCTAGAGCGCTTTTGCTCGTAACACCGCATCGGCGGCGTCTAGATAGGCGCTCTCCGTCTTTAACGCGACATCCCCAAAGTCTTCCGGCCAGTCAGTATCGAACGCGCCCGCGTCGTCCAGGTCGGTGCTGGTCACCTTGCTGTAGCCAGTTTTAGGATCGCGCGAAAACCAGTGGAACCTGACGAGGTCGGTCGATAGTTCGCCTTGAGCGACTAAGGTCTGAATCCCCAGTAAAAGCAGGGAACTATGCGTCTCCACGACCACGCGCACCCCACGCTTAGCCGCCGACGCCAGCACGGTCGCCAAGGCGGACTGCGCGCGTGGATGTAGATGTAGCTCTGGCTGATCTATATAAACCAACTGCCCCGGCTCCGCGACTAGCAGAGCGACCAGGACCGGCAACACCTGCGAGACGCCAAGGCCGACGTCGGCGATGCTCACGAGATCGTGCGATCCGCCGCGCGTCGTCTTCGGCAGACGCCCGACCCGCAACTCGATAGCGACGTCGTTGACCACATCGGCGACGACTTTCCACGTTAGCCCCAGGGCCTGGAGGTCTGCCCCAAGTTGGTCGAGGCCGTCCGCCTTGTTCGTCTGCCACTGCGCGATGACGCTGGCTACGTAGTGCTCGAAGGTTCCCGGAAACTCTGGTCCTATCGCAGTCGTTCTCTCATAGGTTCTTTCTGGATGGCCGCGCAATGCGGCCACATGGACAACTCGACGAATATGCGTTTCTAGCTGACTAATCAATGGAAAAACCAGCTCAGGTAGCGCCGCGAAGGTCACACGACCATCTCCAGGGGTGGAGAGCATTAGATCAAAGAACGTTCGCCGTCGTCCAACTTGCCATCTAAAATCATCAACGCCCGTATCGTCTGATTCTGGCGTTACCGATTCACGCAGGGAGCGAGCATATCGAATAGCGCTCTCGGGCAACGCTAAACTCACTTCTTGAGAGGTCATATCACTACGCAACGTGGTGACTTCACTTGGCGCCGCAAAAACCGATTCGAGTAGGGCGATGCCCGTCTCTTTTCTCGCGGCATATGTTTGGGTGAGCGTCACGTCGCCATCAGTGCTGAAGCCGCACGTAAAACGGTTTTCAACCCCTCCACTCGAAATCTTACTGAATAACTGATTGTAAGATGTGAGACGGACGTTTGGCCCATTGAGGAGCAGGGGGCCGGGATCGTAGCTCGCCTCCACGGTCTGCTTCAACAACAATAGGGGTTGCATAATGCTCGATTTGCCGGAGCTATTGGCGCCGGCAAGCACGGTCAACGGAGCGATGGCGATGGACTTCTTGTCATGGATAGACTTGAAGCCTTCGACGCTCAAAGCAGTGATCGTACGAACGTCAAGGTCTCTCGCCCGCGCTTCAACAAGCGCGCTCAAAGGCGTTGGTGTTTTCATCAGCGTCATCTTTTCCGTTTATGCCGCGTAGAGCAGCGTTTGCAATTGTGTGACGGCCGCTTCGAGTAGTTTGGGGCCGCTGAAGAGGGCTGCTATCTCGCGCACGTTGCCGTAGTGATCCAGCGGCGGGACTTTGAGCGCGTTGGGCATCTCGAATTGGTCTGGTCCGTACTCAGTGTACTTGTCCAATAGGTCGTTCAGAACGGCGCGCGCTTCGGGACCATATTGGTCGAAGAAGTCCTGTTTGTCTAGCCGTAGGCGCTCGGCGCGCTCGCGGCGAGTGCGCAGGGGTGCGTCGAAGGCGAGGTGGCAGAGCAGGTCGAACGGGTCGGCCTCGGGCTGCTTGCTGGACGCCGCCAGCGCGTCGAAGTCGATGCCACGCTCCTTCAGCGCCTCGACGATCTCAGGACGGGCGCGCGGGTTGGCCCAGCGCGCCCGCAGGTCGGAGGCCGAACTGTAGAGCGTGCGCACCTTCTCGCCCGCATAGTTGGTGAACTGCACCACGCGTAGTTGTCTGCCGTCGGCGTCGAGTTCGTAGACGAGGTGGGCCGCTATCGACACGAAGCCGCCGTCGACGTAGAACTTGCGCGGCTCGTAGGGGCCACCGTCGTCGGGGTCTTCCTCCTGGTCGTTTGGACTCTCGTACGGAACGCCGGAAAGCTCTTTGACGATCCCTCCTTCGTCGATCACCTCAATGGGGTCGCCGTCGAAGGCGGGGTCGGCGAACAGGCGTGTGGCCGAGCCGGTGTAGTCGAGGATGTTGAAGTAGGTTTTGCCGTAGTCCTCGCGCACGCGCGTGCCGCGTCCGATGATCTGCTTGAACTCGACCATCGAGCCGATCACGCGGGCCAGCACCACGTTCTTGCAGGTAGGCGCGTCTACGCCGGTGGTGAGCATCTGCGAGGTGGTCAACATGACGGGCGTCGTGCTCTCCAGGTCCTGGAAGCGGCTGAGGTGACCGCGCCCGATCTCGCCCTCATCGGCTGTGACGCGGCAGACGTAGTCGGGGTAGCGGCGCACGAGATCGCTGTTGAGGTTGGTCAGAGCGCGGCGCATCTCGTCGGCGTGCTCCTGGTCCACGCAGAAGACGATCGTCTTGGCGAAGCGGTCCGTGGACGTAAGGAAGGCGGTCAGGTGACGCGCGATAGCCTCGGTACGCGCACGCAGGGCCACGACGCGCTCGAAATCCTTGGTCTCGTACTCGTCGTCGGGAATGGGCCGTCCGTAGCGGTCGAGGTCGCCGGCGTTGGGACGCCAGCCGGCGGCGTCCAGCACAGAGACGATGCGGTGGACGCGGTAGGGCGCGAGGAAGCCGTCGTCGATGCCCTGGCGCAGGCTGTACTGATAGAGGGGTTTGCCAAAGTAGGTGTAGGTGTTGCGGTTCTCCTCGATCGCCGGCGTGGCGGTGAAGCCCAACTGAGCGGACTCGCTGAAGTAGTCCAGGATGCCGCGCCAACTACTCCGATCGCGCGCGCTGCCGCGGTGAGCCTCGTCCACGATTACGAGGTCGAAGAAGTCGGGCGCGTACTCGCGGTAGAGGCCTGGCCGCGACTCGTCCTCGGCCAGCGACTGGTAGGTGGCGAAGTACATCTCGCGGCTCTTGTTGGCCACGCCGCCCTGTATCTTCCAGCGCGCGTCGCCGAAGGGCAGGAAGGTCTTGTCCTTGGGGTCGTCCACCAACACGTTGCGGTCGGCCAGATAGAGGATGCGCGGTTTCTGGCGCGTCCCTGTCAAGCTCCAGCCCGACCTCCAGAGCTTCCAGCAGATTTGGAAGGCCACGTGCGTCTTGCCCGTACCGGTGGCCATGGTCAGCAGCACGCGGCGCCTACCCTGTACGATGGCCTGTACGGTCTGGTTGACCGCGATTTCCTGGTAGTAGCGCGGCTTTTTGCCGTCGTCGGGTCTTGTAGGAGTCAGCACGCGATCGGCCTGCTCGTCAGTCAAGCCCTGTGAGCGGCGCAGGCGCGCCCATAGATCGTGTGGCGAGGGAAAGGCGTCGAGTTCCTGCTCTTGACCGGTCAGGTAGTCGAACTCGACGATGCCGTGGCCGTTGGTGGCGTAGGCGAACTTCAGCCCCAGTATCTCGGTGTACTCCTTAGCCTGTTGCAAGCCGTCAGACGGACGCCTGAACTCGGGCTTGGCCTCGACCACGGCGATGGCGACGTCGCGCGTGTAGCGCAGCAGATAGTCGGCACGTTTAGCGCGGCGGCGGTGTGATGCGTTCCCTGTCACCACGATGCGCCCGTCCGTAAACGTTTTCTGCTCGGTGAACGAGTGCGGGGACGTGTCCCAACCGGCGTCCACGAACTTGGGCAGCACGTACTTGCGGCAGGTATCAGCTTCGGTGCTCATGAAACAGTCCGTTCCACCTTTTGTTCTGGTTATTCCGTGCGTCCAAAGGAGACGACTGCGTCCAGCCATATGAGACGGCAGCGCGTGACGCGGACAGAATAATGGCGCCCTCACTATAGCGAGTACGGCTCAAGGGTGCAATCCCACCCCAGCTCTACAGCTCTACTATGAGGCTCCATGTAGCGGTCGGCCGTTGCACACCTGGTTTTGTCATAATGCGCGGTTGGACGACGGCCTTTGTCTGCAACTGTCGTCGCCGCGTGCGCGCATAACGCAGTTCAACGATGCTCCTCCGCGGTAGCCTATGATCGAGGCGTCCTCGCCTCCACGATAGAGGCAGCACCCTAATGACGAGTGCGAATAGCGGCGGCACACCCCTTGCTAAAGAGTAGCGGTGCGCGACGATAGAGCGTACTGTCTACCGCCTCTTGGAGGGTGCATTTGCTCATGGTCCGCACCACCGTGTTCGTTCCGCCGGCTCTGGCCGGGCCCGTCCGCGTAGGCCCACCCGGTGAGCGTAGAAGCGGCAACGCCGTCGTCAGCCCCGCGGTCTATGCGAACGACGGTGGTCGTGGCGCTTCGTCGCGCGTTCGATCGCGGTCTTGGACCTCTCTCATCTTAGCCACGTGCGTTTGCACGTCGGTGGGCGACGACGACACGGTACGTTCACGCGGACGATGGACGACGGTCTACGAGAGAATTTTTCAACCACGTAGTTAGTAATTTCGGTTAGCAACAAGTAGTAAGGATGTGCCCCTTGAACAAACGACGATGCGCGGCGGCTCTTTTAATAGCTGGGCTCGCGCTCCCAGGCCAGCCCGCGGGGGTGCGCGCCGCCGCACCGCCTGTCGTCTCCTTTTGCGGACGCCCCGTCGCCGTTATCGGCGCCGACGTGACGCCAGCGAACGTGCCCGCGCTCCGGCACGCGCTCGGCATGAGTCCGGGCACGACCGAACTACGCGAGAGTCTGGCCGACGAGCGGGCGCAGGCCCAAGGTCTTCTCCCCCCCGCTCTACTTGGCTTAGTAGCCGTTTCTTCGGTGCTCTTTACGCCCCGTCCGCGCGGGAGCGGCCTCGACGTGACCATCACAAACGATGTGACGCTCGACCCGGCCACGGCTTACGCCAACGCGCTCTTGACGGCTGGCGTCACCGATGCGTCGGTGCGCGTGTCCGCGCCGCCCTCACAGAAGGCTTTGGGCACCACTGCTCTGCTTGGCCTCCTGCGCGCGGCTACGACCTCATGCGTGCCGATCGTACCGGCACACCGTACTCTCGCCATCCGTGAGATCGCGTTGAACGACAACCTCGCGCAGTACATCGGCCCGCGCGGCGCCGCGGCGCGGCTATTGTTCGCGCTTAAGGGCGCCGCTGTCGCCGCCGGTCCCCTTGCCCCCGCTGCTACGGCGGCGCTGATCGCGAGAGAGGCCGGGGCGGCGAACGCGAGCATACCGCAAGCGGTGCAGGCGACCCTTGTCGCCTACCTGCACGACCTTACGTCGAGCGGTGCGTACGGACCCATCGCGTCCGCCAAGCCGTCCATCACCGGAACGCCGCCGCTACAGGCCATCGTGCGCCTCGCCAAACCCCTCACCAGTACGTCCCCCTCGACAGGAAGCGGTGCGACCGTGCGCGGCGTCGCCGCTGTCGGCGCCAGCGCCGTGGGCATTGCCGTGCGACAAGCTAATGGACAGCTGCGGACGTACCGGCCTCCGTCGAGCGTGCCTGTCTATCGTAACGGTGTACGGAGCAGCTTAGGCGCGATCAGGCGCGCCGACACGGTCGTCGTGACAACCAACGCCGACGGAGCCGTCACACGCATCGATGCGACCGCGTCCAAAATAGGAACCGCCGGCAGTGGAACCCCTGCTGGCGCGGTCGTCCGCGGCACGGCCCTCGTGTCTGGTGCTGGAGCCGCGGGTCTCGCCGTCAAGCGCACTGACGGCACGACCCGCGTCTATCAGCCCGCGTCGAACGTGCCGGTTTATCGCGACGGCGTGCGGAGCAACCTGGGTGCGATCAGGCGCGCCGACACGGTCGTCGTGACAATCAATGCCAACGGGGCCGTCACACGCATCGATGCAACCGTGCCCAAGAAGGGGACTGCAGGAAGCGGCGCTCCAGTTGGCGGAGCCGCGGGCGCGACGATACGTGGTGTGGCTGCTGTCGGCGCCAGCGCCGTGGGCATTGCCGTGCGACAAGCCGACGGACAGCTGCGGACGTACCAGCCTCCGTCGAACGTGCCGGTCTATCGCAATGGTGTACGGAGCAGCTTGGGCGCGATCAGGCGCGCCGACACCGTCGTGGTCACAACCAATGCCGCTGGCGCCGTCACGCGCATCGATGCAACCGCGCCTAAGACAGGAACCGCCAGCGGTGGAGCTCGTGCCGGCGCGATCGTGCGCGGCGTCGCGACGGCTGCCGTGCTCGGCGCCGGCCTCGCGGTCAGGCGCGCCGATGGGACGACGCACGTTTATCCTCTTGTCGCCGGTCTACCTATCTATCGCAACGGCGCGTCGAGCAGGCGCGGCGCCATTCAGCCCACCGACAAGGTGACCGTGACGACGAACGCCGCCGGCCAAGCGACGCGGATCGACGCGACATCCGTCTTCACGCGCCCCGCGCATGGCGCGGTCGTGGTCGGCGCAGCCGCGGCGGCCGTGACCGCGGGAAGCCTCATCGTCCGCGGGGCGACGGGGAATCGTAGATACCATCCGGCGTCGAACGTACCTGTCTACCGTAACGGCGCGGGCAGTTCTCTCGGGGCCATCAAGTCGAGCGACGCCGTGACCGTGACCACGAACGCGGCGGGCGGCGTGACGCGGATCGACGCATCAGGACCAGTCGCCGCCGTACCGGCGGTCGCGCCTCCGGTGGCCGCGCCGCCGCGCACGGGCCAGAACAATTTCAATCCGGCGTGGTTGTGGCTGCTGCCGCTCGCGCTGCTGCTGGGCGGTCTGTTCTTGCTCGGTCTGCTCCGTCGGCGTGGCCCGCTCGTCGTGGTCGCCCCCGCCGCCGTGCCGTTGGCTTCACCTGTTGTACCGGCGCCCGCGCCTGTCGCTCCGTCGAGCGATATTCGCGTTCCGGTGTACCAGGAAGAGCTTGTCGTAGGCAAGCGACAAGCAAAGCTCGGCGACGTGCGTCTACACAAAGAAGTCGTGGTCGAGCAACAGGACGTCCCGATCACGCTGCAACACGAGTCGGTGACCGTCGAGCGTATCCCGTTTACCGCTGAGACGGACCCCAATGTCGTGACCCATGCTTTCGAGGGGCGCGACATCGAGATGCCGCTGATGGGTGAGGCGGCCGTGGTCGACAAACAGACCCGCGTGGTCGAAGAGGTGCAGTTGCACAAAGACGTGGTCCAGACCCAGGAGCAGGTGACGGACACCGTGCGTAAGGAGCAGGTCACCGTGGATGCGATGCACCAGCAGAAAGGCCCAAACAGGCCTCAAGCAGGCAGCCCCAAGCGGAAATCGCGCTGATCATCCGCGTTAAAGGGACAAAGCAGCTGATGGCCGGGCGCGTGGCCCGTTCCATGCTATAAGATGGGCGTCGGGCGCGCGCGACCGGCAACGCGGCATTGACCTGCTATGCCGCGAGGCATCATTCACGATCAGTCATCATAGGGAGTTCGAGTTCAATGAAGAGTAAACTGGCTATTGTAAGCGTCCTCGTCGTCTTAATGCTGGGTACGGTCGGCGCGACCGCCGGCAATCATGCTTCGGCGGCGGGCGTCCCCACGGCGTCCGCCCCCGTCTCCGCCATGGTGCATCAGAACCCGGCAATTTTTGACAAGACGCGCTTCCTTTTGCACATGGGCTTCGCCTACTACGCCTTCCACCACTTCGTGTATCTACGCTACAAGCAGGGCTCCTTCTCGAAGGGCGCGCCACACCGTCTGTTCACCCTTGGTAAGGCTGCTGTCGCCCTCGTCTTCGCCTACCACGAGATTAAGATCGCCGTCGGCATCGCCAATAGCTCCAACAGCGGCTTCTTGCACACGCTCGTCAAGCCCATCAACGCGTTGGGCGGTAAGATGAACAACGTGGCCAATTCGTTCCGGGGCGGCAACTTCGACCCGAGTCAGGTCACGGACCTCGCGCACACGTCGGACATCGTGGGCAGTCAGGCCGGCGGCATCGTTGACCGCGCCGCGCCGATTCCGGGCCTCTAGGCTCTAGCCGCCGGCTCATCATCCCTGAGCCGGCAGCGTCCACACAGCACGCGGACGACGAGAGGGGGACGCACCGATACGCCGGTGCGTCCCCCTCTCGTCGTTTTTCAGCACTTGTCTGAACTGTATCTAAACTATGCGTGGACCTCCAAGCTCCAGCTCTTATCTCTGCTGCGTGTCGACCGGCGTCCGCTCCGGCGGCAGGTAGACGCGATACAAGCCTGCCCGTTGGAATCCCATGGAGAAATAAAGGGGATAGCCCATCTCCGTGGCCGTCAGCGTCGCGGCGGTGCAACCACGCGCGCGACCTGCCTCTATCGCCGCCCAGGTCAGCGCCGCGCCGTAGCCGCGTCGCCGCTGGGTAGGCGCGACCACGACGCCATTGATATCGGCTACGACGCCCAAGCAGGTCAGCCGCGCCGTGGCGACAGGCCTACCCGCACGATAGCCCACGAACAAAGCGACCTCCGGGTCCAGCGCCGCCGCGAGCGAGGGAAGATAGGAGGAGGGCGTCTCGCTGACCCCGTGAAAGTCGTCTAGACCAGTGCTGTCGACGACCCGCCGGATGTCCAACTCTGGCGGCAGAGACGGCGTCTCGAGGGGTAGTGGAGAGAGCACGAGCGCGGGCTCTTCCTCGTCCAACGTCCAGCCGCGTGCTGCCAAGAGGTCGCCTACGTCGGGCGTGCTTATGACGTCGACGACGATGCTGTAGCCCTTGGGGTCAGCGAAGAAGGCCGCGGCCAGCGCGAAGAGGTCGTCGGGCGTGGTCGGACCGAGTACGACGACATGGTTGAAGTCCGCCCCCACGTCGCCTTCGGAGATCAGAGTCGTCGTCCCATGTCTAGCACGCCTGCTGGGCAGAGGGCGGTGACGCTCCAGTGGCGAGGGCGTCACGAGCGCGGCGTGGGCGATGGAGGAGAGGGCGTCGTCAGGCATCACGTCTATCATTCCTCTTGGATGTCGTAGGCCAGTAGGTCGGCCAACGAGCCGCGACGCTGCACCAAGCGTGCCTCGCCGTTGCGGACGACGACCACGGCCGGCCTGAGGGCGCCGTTATAGGAGCTGCACATAGCGAGACAGTACGCTCCCGCGCCCGGCAGAGCCAACAGGTCGCCGCGCTCCAGGTGGGGCAGGGGCGCGGCGTGGACGAGGATGTCGCCCGACTCGCAGTAGCGCCCGGCCACCTCCACGGTCTCTACCAGCGGCGCCGTCATCTTCGTAGCGGGTAGAGCAGTGTAGGCCGCATCGTAGAGCGCCGGGCGGATGTTGTCGGCCATGCCGCCGTCCACCGCCACGCAGCGGCGCACGCCCTCGACATCTTTGCAAGCGCCGACGGTGTACAGCGCCACCCCCGCGCGACCTACGATGGAGCGGCCGGGCTCGACGCTGACGCTAGGGAGAGGCGCCGCCCCGACGACCTCTTTCAGCACCGCTTCGGCCAGGGCCTCGACCGCGGGAGCACGTTCGCCGCGCACCATGGCTACGCCTAGTCCACTGCCCGGACACAACTCGGCCGGCCAATAGCCCGTCTCCTCATACAATCCGCGGGACAAGGCGATCAGATGGCGCATGGTCAGCGCGACGGGCGCTGGGTCGAATAGATTGGACTCGACGTGGGCATGGTAGCCGCGCAGGTCGAGGTTGGGCAGAGTCAGCGCGGCCCGGACGATGGCGCGTGCGTCCGCGCCTGGGTCGCCCTCCCCAGCCAGCGGTACGCCGAACTTGCCGTCAAGCAGACTAGTCTGAAGGTAGGGGTGCGTCTCTACCTGTACGCCTAGCGCGAAGCGCAGCATGACAGGCGCCTGCAGACCACGCGCGGCCTCGGAGACCAGGCGTAGCTCGTCGAGGCCATCCACCGCGATGCAGCCCACGCTGGCGTCGAGCGCGTCGCGTATCTCGCCGTGCTCTTTGTTATTGCCATGTAGACGGATGTCGTGAGCAGGCGCTCCACTGCTCAGCGCGACGTGCAGTTCGCCGCCCGACACCACGTCTAGCCCCAGCCCTTCGTCGCGTAGGACGCGGCAGAGCCAGGGCGCGAGGTAGGCTTTGGAGGCGTAGTGGACGTGGTTGGCCGGGCTACCGCGCACGAATGCATTGATATAGGAACGACAGGCGACACGTATGGCGTCCTCGTCGTAGATGTATAGGGGTGTGCCGAAGCGCGCGGCCAGCGTCGTCACGTCGACGCCGCCGAGCACGAGGACGCCGCGTTCGTCCACGGCGGCGCCGTGTGGGAGCAGCGCGGCCACATCGGCGTCGAGCGCGCCGGTGGTCTGGCAGCATTGGTCGAGCATTGGATAGGAGCCTTACTCGTTCCTTTGTTTGTTGCGATGTGACGGCGTTAGCGTCGCTAAGCGGATGTGGGCTGCCGGCGCCTCGTTCTGGACCCTTCTCACCTTTACAACCACATCGACGTTCAGATGACAGGGTAACCGTTCGAGGGCTCCGCTACGTCAGCATGGAGGCGAAAGGGTCACTGTTGGTCGCGGCGTTCGAGTTCGCGACGTAGTTGGGCTAGTTCCTCTTCCGCCCGTTGTCGCGCGGCCTCCTCTGCCCGGCGCGCGTCGCTTTCACGCTGCAATGCCGCCTCAACCCTCCGGCGTCCCTCGGCTTCTTGCCGGCGTCCCTCGGCTTCTTCTTCCGGCGTGAGCAACACCTCGCCTTCTCCCGTCTGAGCCCGCACGCGCTCATCACGCACGAGGATGTAGAGGGAGAGCACGGCGCTCCAGAGACGCCCTTCCCCATCCAGTGGCCACGGCTCGAAGCGCCCGCTCTGCCCCCGCCGCCAGCCCACCAGTGTCGAGGGCTTATCCAGAAGGGGCGTGAAGATGACGTACTCTTGCACCCCAAGGAGATCGTAGGCCCGCTTCTTCTCCTGCTCGTCACGCGCCTTACTCGATGGTGAGACGACTTCTAAGACGAACGGCGGAAAGCGTCCCTCTCCGACCATATCGAACGAGGTGCGGCCGCGTACCATCGTCGCCTCGAGCGCGACCATCGTGTCCGGGGCGATTTGTCTCGTGCGCGGCCTCACGGAGTCATCAGCGGTCGCCTCGTCGTCAAAGGCGCGCAGATGAGGGGGGAGAGGCCAGGGGAAGGTCACGGGCAGCATCGAGGCGATGTACCAGGGTTTGCTCTCGGTGCGGGCGTAGATGGCCAGGGCGTAGGCGAAGGAACTCGCGGACCAGAACTGCATCTCACCCATCGTCATCCAGGGGCTCTCCTCAAGGTCGTCGGCATCATCGGCCAAGTTGCGCATGAAAAGATCGTCGTCGGGGGTGGGGACTGGGAGGCGAGGGGGGGGAGCGCGGTGGGGCCTGTGCGGCACGGCGGCGCTCTGCGCGTGGGTCGAGGTGTCTACCATGGTCTGTCCTCCCGGATGATGTGCAGCGCGCCCGTTGTGTCTTCCATAGTATATCTTTCACTAAAGCGCCGCGCTGCTTACATAGTCTACGGGCGTGGCCTGGATCGCCGATCGGCCTTGACGTGAGACACGGCGCCGCGCTAGCTTTAGACGGGTCGTGGCGACCTACACGGGCGCGGCGCGTTGCACGCGCGGTAATGCGAGAGGGACGACGATGCAAAAAAGATTCAACCGCCGCACGGCCGCTCAGGGGCTACTGGCGCTGACTTTCGTGGTGCTTGGCCTGTGGCCAGTCGCATCGGCAGCGCGTTCGGTCCGTCCAGCAGCGCCCGCCGATGTGGGTTGGTCGCTTTATAGCGGCGATCCCGGCGGCATGCGCTACGCGAACGCCGGGGCGGTGAGCCCGGCGAACGTGTCGTCGCTCAAGCTAGCCTGGTCGTTCCACACGGGCGTGTCCGGGCCGGGCATGTCCTTCGAGTCCACGCCAGTCGTGGCCGGGGGACGCCTTTTCCTCACCGCGCCCGACGACGAGGTGTTCGCGCTCGACGCGACGAGCGGCAAGCTGCTCTGGCGTGCCGCGCCCGTGTTGGAGCCCGACGCCGCGGTCTCGCGCGTCAACCGCGGCGTGGTCTACGGCGACGGTCGTGTCTACCTCGCCACGCTCGATGCGCGCCTGATCGCCTTCGACGCGGCCACGGGGGCGCGGGACTGGTCCACGCAACTCATCGCCGCCGGCCACGAGTATTTCGAGTCCGAGGCGCCGCTCTACGACAACGGCCACGTGATCGTGGGCGTCGCGGGCGGCGAGCAAGAGATACGCGGCTTCGTCGTCGCGCTCGACGCGCGCACGGGCAAAGAACAGTGGCGCTTCCACACTATCCCCGCGCCTCAAGAGACCGGCGGCGCGACCTGGCCCAACGACGGCACGTACCTCCACGGCGGCGGCTCGGTCTGGATGACGCCCGTGGTCGATCCCGTGCGCCGCCTGGTCTACTTCGGCGTAGGCAACCCCACGCCCGACTTCAACGGGTCGCCGCGTCCCGGCCTCAACCTCTTTACCGCCGCTATCGTAGCCTTGCACGAAGACACGGGTGCGCTGGACTGGTACTTCCAGGAGGTGCATCACGATCTGTGGGACACCGACCCGGCCAGCCCCCCCGTGCTGCTCTCGCTGCGTGTGGCCGGCGCCCCGACCGTTCCCGCTCTAATCGAGGCCAGCAAAACGGGCTGGCTCTACGTGCTCGACCGCCGTACGGGCAAGCCGCTTACGCCCATCATGGAGAAAGCTGCCCCGCGCGGCCCCTCGTGGCAACACGCCTGGCCCACGCAGCCGGAGCCGCGCAGCCAGCCGTTCGTCCCCCAGTGTCCGCCGGCCGGGCTCTATGCTCAGGAGGGCTGCATCTTCACGCCGCCGTCCGAGACGCCGACCTTGATGGCGCCGGGACAGCTGGGCGGTTCGGCCTGGTCGCCGGTCTCGTACAGTCCCTCCACGGGCCTGGCCTACATCGCGGCAAACGACATCCCGGCTATCCGGGCCACGGCGCGCGACGCCCGTGCCTTTAGCCGCGCGCCGCGCACGCTGCCCAATCAGGTCTACAGCGGCGCCCTCGTCGGCTACGACGTGGCGCGCGGCAAGGCAACCTGGCGCACTCCCCTGGCCTCCGGCCTAGCTTACGGAGGGTCCCTGGTTACCTCCGGTGGAGTGGTGTTCTCGGGTGAGTCGTCCGGCTTCTTCGACGCGCACGACGCTTCCAGCGGCAAGCTGCTCTGGCAGTATGCCACGCACGCGGGCGCGGACGCGGCCCCGAGCATGTACACTATCGGCGGACGCACGTATATCGCCATCGCGGTGGGCGGCGCCTCTATCCTCAACTCCAGGCGCGGAGACACGCTCGATGTGTTCACCTTGCCCTGACCTTTACCAATTTTTGCGGCGTCGTGTCTCTCGACACGGTTGGGGCCATTGGCCTACACTAACGAGAAAACGCCAATGAATAGGATACACACATGGTCCTCTACACGCGTGCTGGGGTCGACGAGGTGGTCGAGAACGACAGGCGCTACGTCTTGCACTCCTGGTCCAACCAATCGACGATCGCCCCGCTGCCTATCGCCGGGGCGGAGGGCTGCTGGTTCTGGGACTACGACGGCAAGCGCTACCTCGACTTCTCATCGCAACTCATCAACTCCAATATCGGGCACCAGCACCCGCGCGTGGTTAGGGCCATCCAGGAGCAGGCCTCCCACCTCTGCTTCGTGGCCCCAAGCTTCGCCAACGATAAGCGCGGCGCCCTGGGCAAGCTGCTGGCGGAGGTCACGCCGGGCGACCTGACGATGAGTTTCTGGCTCTCCCGCACTCCTGATGCTATAGGCTACGTGAGAAAACAGTGCCACGCTCTTAGAAATCGATGGCTCTGCTCTGCTAAAGGGACAAGATGACCTCCGGGAATGATGAAAACGTCCCTGTACAACCTCATTCTCTTGCGAGGATTCATGCCAGAAATGGTCTGTGACACCACATAGAGATGTGAAAGAGCCCTCACAGTTTTTCGTGTGTGCGGGGCTTAAGAGCGTACGTTGATCGTGGTCGTGCTGCCGTGTCTTCACCCCACTTTAGATACGCTCCAAAACGGCGTCACCAAGAGTGCGGGAGACCCGAGTTTCTTTACCAACGGCGGCGCCGAGGCCAACGAGAACGCCGTGAAGATGGCCCGCGCCTACACCGGTCGGCACAAGATCGTGGCGCGCTACCGCTCCTACCACGGCGCCACCGCCGGGGCCATGACGCTCACCGGCGACCCGCGTCGCTGGCCCGCCGAGCCGGGCATTCCCGGCGTGGTCCGCGTGCTCGACCCCTACGCCTACCGCTGCGCGTTCTGCTCTCCCGGCGGCTGCAACCTGCGCTGCGCCGACCACGTGGAAGAAGTCATCACCTATGAGGGGCCGCACACGGTCGCGGCCATGATCCTGGAGACGGTCACGGGCACCAACGGCGTCATTCCGCCGCCGCCAGGCTACCTCAAGCGCGTGCGCGAGATCCTGGATCGCTACGATGTTTTGATGATCGCTGACGAGGTGATGTGCGGTTTCGGGCGCACCGGTCGCTGGTTCGCCGTCGACCACTGGGACGTCGTGCCCGACCTCTTGACCATGGCCAAGGGCATCAATTCGGGCTACGTGCCGCTCGGCGCGGTGACGCTGCGCCAGCCGATCGCCGACTGGTATCGTACCCAGACGTTCTGGGGCGGCCTGACCTACAGCGGTCACCCGCTGGCCTGCGCCGCCGCCGTGGCCACCATCGAGACCTACCGCGACGAGGGCGTTATCGAGAACGCCGCCAGCATGGGCACGGTGGTCCGTCCGCTGCTTGACGCCATGAGGGAGCGCCACCCCTCTGTGGGCGAGGTGCGCGGTGTGGGCCTGTTCTGGGGCCTGGAGTTGGTGAAGGATCGCGCCACGCGCGCCCCGCTCGTTCCTTTCAACGCCGCGGGCGCGGCCATGGCCCCCATCGCTGCTATGCAACGCAAAGCGATGGAGCGTGGGCTCTACTTGTTCGCGCACTGGAACGTGGTGTTCGTGGCCCCACCGCTGGTCATCGGCGAAGATGACCTGCGCCACGGGCTGACCATCCTGGACGAGTGCCTGGACATCGCCGATGCGGCGATGGTCTGACGATGCGCGATGAGCGTCGCCTCTCGGCAGGCGCGGACCCGGCGTTAGCGGACCCAGCGTTACGTTAAGAGAATCGATCGATAGCAGAGGATGGTTGGGAGTGTGATGGTGAAAGTACGGAGCGCGTTGATCCAGGCCACGGCTACGCCGGATAAAGAGTCGGCCATCGCCAAGCACCTCGGTATGATCGAGGAGGCGGCCCGCCAGGGCGCCCAGATCACCTGTCTGCAAGAGATCTTTTTCGGCCCCTACTTCTGTCAGGTGCAAGACCCCATCTGGTACAAGACCGCCGAGCCGATCCCCGGCCCGACCATCGAGACGATGCAGGAGGCCGCGCGCAAACACTCCATGGTGCTGATCGTGCCGATCTACGAAGAAGAGATGGCTGGCGTCTACTACAACACCGCCGTGGTCATCGACGCCGACGGCGCCGTCCTGGGCAAGTACCGCAAGAACCACATACCGCAGGTCAAGGGTTTCTGGGAGAAGTTCTATTTTCGGCCGGGCAACCTGGGCTACCCTACCTTCCAGACCGCCTACGCGCGCATCGGCGTGTACATCTGCTACGACCGCCACTTTCCCGAGGGCGCCCGCGCGCTCGGTCTGGCCGGTGCGGAGATCGTGTACAACCCCTCGGCCACGGTAGAGAGTCTATCGCGCTACCTCTGGCAATTGGAGCAGCCGGCGCACGCGGCGGCCAACGGCTACTTCGTGGGCGCGCTCAACCGCGTCGGCGTGGAAGCGGAGTTCGGCCCCGGCAAGTTCTACGGCTCCAGCTACTTCTGCAACCCGCGCGGCCAGATCATCACGCAGGGCAGCGACAGCCACGACGACATCGTGATCGCCGACCTCGACCTCGACGAGATCGCGGCGGTGCGCGATACGTGGCAGTTCTACCGCGACCGCCGCCCGGAGACGTACAGCCCTCTGACGGCGCTCTAGCTACGACAAGCGGCTCTATTTCAGGCCTACATACCGTCGCGACAAAGGCGCCGCGTTCTACCGAAAGGACTGCCCATGGATACGATTATTCGCGGCGGCACGATCGTCACGGCAAGCGATCAGTACGTCGCCGACCTGCTCGTTCAAGACGGCGTCATCACCCAGATCGGTCGCGACCTACACCCTGACGGCCTGACCACGGACCCTGGCGCGCCAGGGTCCGTGGCCGGTCGCGTCACCGACCCATCCGGTCGCGGGCCACGCGTGATCGACGCCCAGGGAACCTATGTCCTGCCCGGTGCGATCGACGCGCACGTCCACCTGGATATGCCCTTCGGCGGGACGACCACCTCCGACGACTACGCCACGGGCACGATCGCCGCGGCCTGCGGCGGTGTGACCACCGTCGTGGATTACTGCCTGCAAAGCCACGGCGGCACGCTGCACGACGCGCTGGAGACCTGGCATGCCAAGGCCGCTGGCAAGGCCGCCATCGACTACGGCTTCCACGTCGCCGTGACCGACCTCACGACCGCCGTGATGGCCGAGCTGCCGGATGTCGTCGCGCGCGGCGTCAGTTCGTTCAAGTGCTTCATGGCCTACAAGGGCGTGTTCCAGATCGACGACGCGGTGATGTTCCAGTTGCTCGAGCAGGCGCGCGACCTCGGCGCCCTCGTCAACGTCCACGCCGAGAACGGCGACGTGGTCGACCTGCTGATCCATCGGTTGCAAGCGGAGAAAATGGGTGAGCCCTGGCGTCACGCGGCCAGCCGTCCGCCCGAGGTCGAGGGTGAGGCCACGGCCCGCGCCATCGCCTTGGCGCACCTGGCCCGCGCCCCCCTCAACATCGTGCATATGACCTGCGTGGAGTCGTTGCGCCCGCTGCAAAAAGCGCGTGAGCGCGGCCAGAACGTCTACGGCGAGACCTGCCCGCAGTACCTCGTGCTCGACGAGTCGCGCTACCACGACGGGGACTGGGACGGCTTCGGGGGGGCCAAGTTCGTGATGTCGCCGCCGCTGCGCGCGGCCTCCAACCAGGAGCCGCTCTGGCGCGCGCTGGCTCAGGGCGACCTCCAGACCCTGATGACCGACCACTGCTCGTTCCGTATGAGCGACCAGAAGTCGCTGGGGCGCGACGACTTCGCCAAGATTCCCAACGGCTCGCCGGGCCTCGAGACGCGCCTGGCGCTGGCCTACTCCGAAGGCGTGGGCAAGGGCAAGATATCGCTCCAGAAGATGGTCGCGCTGCTCTCTACCAACGCCGCGCGTCTCTACGGCCTTTATCCGCGCAAGGGAACACTGGCCGTGGGCGGCGATGCCGACGTCGTGCTGCTCGACCCAGAGAAGCGCGTCACGCTCGCGGCGGCCACGCTCAACCAGGCCACCGACTACTGTCCGTTCGAGGGCATGGAGGTCACGGGCGTGCCGGTGCTGACGCTCGCGCGCGGTGAGGTCGCCGCGCAGGACGGCCGCTTTGTGGGCACGCTCGGTCGTGGCCAGTATATCGCGCGCGGCGCGCACATGAGCGTGTAAGGAGGTCGTCCGTGAGCTTCGTTCCTCTTCCCATGCAGCCGCTCTCGTCACCCCATCTGGCGGCGCGCTTCGCGGAGACTCTCCCGCCCTTGCGGCCAGGTGAGGCGCTGGTGGAGGCCAACCGCTGCCTCTACTGCTACGACGCACCGTGTACGCGCGCCTGTCCCACCGGCATCGACGTGGCCTCTTTCATCAAGAAGATAGCCACGGGCAACCTGGCCGGCTCAGCCCGCGTGATCCTGGAGTCGAACATCCTGGGGGCCAGTTGCGCGCGCGTCTGCCCCGTGGACGAACTGTGCGCGGGGGCCTGTGTGCGCAACGACGTGGACCGCCCGATCGACATCGGGCGTCTCCAGCGCCATGCCGTGGATCACGTGCTGGAGAGAGACATCCGGCTCTTCACTCCCGGTCCGGCTAACGGGCGGCGCGTGGCCGTGGTGGGCGCTGGGCCTGCCGGCCTGGCCTGCGCCGCCGCGCTCGCGCTCGCTGGCTGCGGCGTCACCGTGTTCGACCGTCAAGAGACGCCCGGCGGTCTGGCTGCCTATGGCATCATCCCCCTGCGTGAGCCGATGGCCGTGATCCGCGCCGAGATACGCATGATCGCGGAGATGGGCGTGGAGTTCCGTCAGGGCGCCGCCGTGGGCCTGGACATCGCACCGGCCGATCTCCTGGCGGCCTATGACGCGGTGTTCCTCGCCGTGGGCGCGGGCGCCCGTGTCGCGGCGCCGCCGCTGCCCGGCAGTGAACTTGAGGGCGTCGTGGATGCGCTCGACTTCATCGTGGCCGCGCGCACCAGGCCGCTGGACGCCGTGCCCGTCGGTCGCCGCGTCGTCGTGATCGGCGGGGGCAACACGGCTATGGACGCGCTGACCCTGGCGCACCGCCTGGGCGCGGAGAAAGTGACCTGCCTCTATCGCCGCACGGTCGCCGAGATGACGGCCTACCCAGCGGAGTACGCGTTCGTCAAGGCGGAAGAGGTGGAGTTTCGCTGGACCACCGCACCGCTGCGTTTCATCGCCTCGGACGACGGGCGTCTGGCCGGCGTCGCGTGCGCGCGCGTCGTACTGGCCGAGCCCGATGCCTCCGGCCGCCGCTGGCCCCTCGTCGACGCCGGCGACAGGTTCGTGGTCGAGGCCGATATGGCCATTCTGGCCACGGGGCAGGCCCGTGAGCCAGACCTCTTCACCGCGCTCGGCCTCGACCACGAGGGTGGGCGCGCGTTGGTCGATCCCCTCTCCTACGCCACGTCGCGGCAAGGCGTCTTCGCGGGGGGCGACTGCGTCTCCACGGGCGCTGACCTGACCGTGGTCGCCGCCGTGGAGCAGGGCAAGCGCGCCGCCCGCGCTATGCTCGACTACCTGCATATCTCACATGATGGAGCGTCTCTCTAATGGCCGATCTCACTATCGATTTTGCCGGGATTACCTCGCCCAACCCCTTCTGGCTCGCTTCGGGGCCGCCCACCAACTCGGGCTATCAGGTCATGCATGCCTTCGAGCAGGGTTGGGGCGGCGCCGTCTGGAAGACGATCGGGCCGCCCGTGATGAACGTGGTCAACCGCTACGGCGGTCTCGACATCGGCGGAACCAAACTCGTCGGCCTCAACAACGTCGAGCTTATCAGCGACCGGCCGATCGAAGACAACCTGCGCGAAATCGCCGCGGTGAAGAAGCGCTTCCCCAAACACGCCGTGATCGTCTCACTGATGGTCGAGTCGCGGCGCGACGCCTGGCACGAGGCCGTCAAACAGGCGGAAGACACGGGCTGCGACGGCTTGGAACTCAACTTCGGCTGTCCGCACGGTATGTCCGAGCGCGGCATGGGTTCTACGGTGGGGCAGGACCCGGAGTACGCGCGCATGATTACCGAGTGGGTGAAAGAGGCGGCCACGACGCCGGTTCTGGTGAAGTTGACGCCCAACGTGACCAACATCCTCGCACCGGGCCGGGCCGTGGCGGCGGGCGGAGCTAACGGCATCGCTTTAATCAACACGATCAACTCTATCGTCGGCGTCGATCTGGACACGTTCGCGCCGCGGCCCTCGGTGGCGGGCAAGGGCGGACACGGCGGCTACGCTGGGCCAGCGGTCAAGCCGATCGCGCTGCACATGCTCTCTCAGGTCGCCGGCGATAAAGAGTGCGGCGGCCTGCCGCTCTCCGGTATGGGCGGCATCTCCACCTGGCGCGACGCGGCGGAGTTCCTACTGCTGGGCGCGACCTCGCTGCAGATATGCACGGCGGCGATGCACCATGGCTTCCGCCTCGTCGACGACTTGATCGACGGCCTCTCCTCCTGGCTCGACGCGCAGGGCGTCTCCTCCGTGCGCAAGATCGTGGGCCGCGCCCTGCCTGGCGTGGGCGACTTCGGTTCGCTCGACCTCACCTATAAGACCGTGGCGCGCATCGATCCCGAGCGCTGCATCTCTTGTAACAAGTGCTACATCGCCTGCGAGGACGGCACCCACCAGTGCATCGACCTGCGGCCGGTGGAACGCACGAGGTCGGCGGTACACGGAGTCGGCGCGGCCTCGCCGCTAAGCGTGACGAGAGCACTGGCGATGCACCAGCCGGTCGTGCGCGAGGCCGACTGCGTGGGCTGCGACCTCTGCTCGCTCGTCTGCCCCATAGAGAACTGCATCAGCATGGTTCCGGTCGAGAGCGCGGCCCGCCGCGAGGGACACGGTCCCCTGACCTGGGGCGATGTGGTGCGCGACCTGCCTCAACCGTTGACGTGGCCCGACTTCGTCGCCGCGATCGGCTCGGAGCACACGGGCGGTCACAAATAGCGTTTGTCCTCGACGGAGACGGACGCCCGTCGCCGGCTACCCCGCTATTTTCACCGCGCAGTTGGTTCTGCGTTCCTGCACGGCGTCGATAAACGCCTCAGCCAGCGCGGGGTCGAACTGGGCGCCCGCGCCCGTGCGCAGCACGTCCATGGCCTGCTCCCAGGGCATGCCCCGACGATAGGGGCGGTCTAAAGTCATGGCTGAGACAGCATCGGCCACCTGCATGATGCGTCCCAGCAGAGGCGTTTTGGAACCGGGCAGGCCGTGCGGGTAGCCGTATCCGTCCCAGCGCTCGTGATGGTAGGCCACCGCGTCGACCACGAGCGGATCGTGCAGGACGCCCTCGATCAAAGCGACGCCGTAAGAGACGTGACGCTTGATGGCCTCGTACTCCTCGTCGGTCAGCTTGCCCGGCTTGCGCAGGATGCGGTCTGGTACGGCGACCTTGCCCACGTCGTGTATCGGTCCGGCGATGGCAAGGGCGCGCTGCTGCTCCGGCCCCAGCCCCAAGGTCTCGGCCAACAGCAAGGCCAGGCGCGTGACATCGTCGGAGTGTTCGCGCGTGTAGCTGTCCTTGGCGTCGACCGCGCTGATCAGACCTTCTAAGATGCCCATAGCGCTGTCGCCCATGACGTCGGCCGCGGTGCGCCGCACCGCGAGGGACTGGATGCGCGCGGCGATAGGGCGCACGTTCTCTTCTACCATCAGAGCGCGTTCGTGGCGTCGCACATCGTAGAGATCCGCACCAGCCACGGCGAGGATTTCCTGGCGCGAGCGTCCGTCGCGCGGTACGCAGGAGAGGCCGATGGAGAGGCGGGTGGGGATAAGCGCACCGTCCGGCGCACGATAAGGTTTCTCGTGCATGGCCTCGTCGAGTCGAGAGACGATCAGACGTGCGTCCTCCTCCGTCGCCTCGTGCAGCAGCGCGACGAACTCGTCGCCGCCGTAGCGGGCCAGAACATCATCAGCGCGGCAGTTCGCGCGCAGCACGTCCGCGACATCGTGTAGAATGGCGTCGCCCGCTGGGTGGCCGTAGACATCGTTGAAGAGCTTGAAGTTCTCGACGTCGATCAGCAGCAGCGCGGTGGATGCACCGCGTTTCGTACGTGCATCGAGATGTTCGATAAAGGTGCGATGGTTGAGCAGGCCGGTTAGCCCATCGTGCGTGGCCTGGATTTTCACGTCGTCGTAGAGACGGCCGACGGAGCGGCCGAGAGACAGAGCCAGACCAAGGCCGACCAGAGCGGCCAGGACGAATCCGAAACCCAAGATGGAGGTTGTGTGTTGGGAGGCCGCGGTTTGGGCGCTGTCGAGAACGGACCCTTGGTATTGTTCGTAGGCAACCAGCGCGTAGACGAGGTCGAGCGCGTTGTTGAGCCGGTCATCGACGCTGTAGCTGAGGGCGTTTTCGACGGTCGCGTTAGCCGCGCCCGCTGCCGCCTGATGGAGAGCGGTCGAGCGCACCTTGAGAAACGCGCTCCAAGCAGAGGGCCACGAGTGCAAGATCCCTCGCTGCCGCGGCGACACGGCTTCCGCTCCATACGCGCGCATTTTTTGATCGATCGCTCTATCCAGGGTCTGAAGCTGGACGGCGATGGCGGCGCGCTGGGACTCGACGAAGCCGGCAGAGCCATTGGCCAGGATGTCTTGCGCCGACATCTCGCGCATCTGGTCGAAATTCTGGACGACCTGGTTCAGCTCGACCGTTGGTCGTAGGTGCTCGTTGAATAATGCATGAGTGCGCGCATCCGACGCTCCTAACGCGACCAGCAAGATCACGGCGAATAGGCCGAGGGGAACAAGGATCGCGGCGACGAGGGCGATCAGACGTGCATGTATGCTCATGACGTCGCCGGCACGACGAGAACCCACGCTTGCATGGCGTTATGCGCCCTGAAACCCGAGGCACTGCTACCGTGGGGGACGACGACCGACCATTTTCCCGCGTGTTCCATCACCATTGCATGCAGCGAACAGTAAATGTGATACAGACCGGGCTGCGTGACGATGAGCCGGCGCTCCGCTCCATGCGTAGAGGGTTCTTGCGTGGTTCCATATAACTCGAAAGCAGCGTCTATGGGATCGTTCACGTCGGTGATGATATTGTGCGCGTCGCCGTCATAATTGTGTAGGATGACCGTACCATCAACCGCGACCGCGACGACGGGCGGAGAAAAGAGATCCGAGCCGTTCGGGATATTGATGTGCGCGTCGAGAGGAAGACCGCTTTGGCCGGGCGCCACGATCCAGGCTTGAAGGGGGTTGTCGCTCGCGGCGTACTTTGCGCTCGGACGCGTGCGCACGACGTCCGAACCGGCCTGGTAGGCATTGACGTAGGCGCTTCTCTTATCATAGAGATGGTATATCCCTGGCGCTGAGAAGGTAAAGCGCAGCCGTGTGTGCGCGGCCACGAGGAGCCGCAGCCGCGTGGGTGCATGGGGAGTGGTCGCGAACACGATGGTGCGCCCCGTCTGGTTGTCGAGGACGACCTGCTGGCCGTGGTAGGCGAGAACGACGGGCTGCATGACTATTGGCTTCGCCTGCGATTCGGCGACCACGAGCGTCGGCGCTCTCTCGGTCGCGACCGAGCCCTGCCAATTGCGCGACGCGATAAGGCCGCTAGCACCGAGTAAAGCAAGAACGGTAAGACCATAAAGAGTTAAGCGCGGCATGACCGGACGTTGCAAGGTCTTCCCACTCTCTCTTCGACAGGCTCTCGGCCTCCAGCGGCTCACGCGGCCGGGGGCTTTATGCTGACCTATGTGGTCACCCTGCCCCCGCCGAGCAGCAGCTCACGCGGCCGGGTACTTCATCGCGATAGTATCTGAGCCCTGATGTTTCCGCAAGATGCTAATAGGGGCAGCCCGAAAGGGCTATACCTTTGTCTCGCGCTAGACTCCGTGGCGTTTCTTGGAGATGACCTGTTATCTTCAACATGCGGGCGCCTTCGCGTTCCCCACGTAGCTCTATTAAGAAAGGAACTGCCGCGACCATGACGCGCTCATTGACGCCGCATCTGGACATTGCCCCGGATGTGCGGGCCGCCCTCGACGAGGGCCGTCCCGTGGTGGTGCTCGAATCCACCATCATTTCCCACGGCATGCCTTACCCGCAAAACCTCTCCGTGGCCCGCATGGTGGAAGACGACATACGTGCGGCGGGAGCCGTGCCGGCCACGGTGGGCGTGATCGGCGGCGTCTTACGTCTCGGCCTTAATGAAGACGAGAAAGAGCGCCTGGCGCGCGGCGGCGCAGACGTGGTCAAGCTTAGCCGGCGCGATCTGCCGATCGCCGTGGGACTAGGCTGGACGGGTGGGACGACCGTGGCCGCGACGATGCTGATCGCCGCCCTCGCCGGCGTGCGCGTCTTCGCCACGGGCGGCATTGGCGGCGTGCATCGCGGCGCCGAGAAGACCATGGACATCTCCGCCGACCTGCAAGAGCTAGCGCGCACCGACGTCGTCGTGGTCTGCGCCGGCCCCAAAGCGATCCTCGATCTGTCGCTGACCCTCGAGTATCTGGAGACGCACGGCGTGCCCGTGTTGGGTTTCGGTACGGACAGGCTGCCCGCGTTCTACACGCGCGACAGCGGTCTCTCCGTCGACGCCCGCGTAGACGCGCCCGCGCAGGTCGCACGCATCGCCGCCGCCAAACGCGACCTCGGGCTGGCCGGCGGCGTTCTCGTCGCCGTGCCCCTGCCCGAAGAAAATGCCTTGCCTGGCGACGAGGTCGACGCTATGATCGCCTCCGCACTGGCCGATGCGGCGCGCGAGAGCGTGGGAGGCAAGAGGCTCACGCCGTTCCTGCTCGATGCGCTGTACCGCGCCACGGGTGGCCGCTCGCTCGACGCCAACATCGCCCTCGTGCGCAACAACGCGCGCATCGCCGCCGCCGTGGCCGTGGCTTTGGGCGCGCTGCAACCGGATTGACGCCGGCAGGGTGCGTCCCCGGCGTGGCGCCTAGATGCACGGGCTGGCCGCGGCGGATGCTGGCGCGCGGACGGTGAGGGATAGAGAGTGCGCTGTCCGCGTTCCCCTAGGGCAGACGCCTCATGAGAGACGGGGTGGACGTCCGCCTACCGTGGTCGCGGCAAGGGCTCCCCGCGCCGTTCCTGCCCTCAGCGTGGGCGCTGGGGCGGCGCCGGCCAGCCACGCGGCTAGAAAAGCGGCGCAGAATGCGTCCCCCGCGCCCGTGCTGTCCACCACGTCGATAGCAGGCGCTGGCTCGTGCAGCGTCTCCTCTCCGCGTCGCGCCCAGAGCGCTCCCGCCGCCCCCTGGGTCAGCACCACGGCGCCGTAAGAGGCGCCGAGCACCTTAGCTGCGGCAAGGGGATCCAGGACGCCGGCGAGGAACAGCCCTTCGTCGAGATTGGGAAAGCAGAGATCGACGCCGTGGGTCCATTCTAGGAAGCGCGCGGCGCTGGCAAGACGCAGCAGGGCGACCGACGAGGGATCGACCGAGGTCGTCATGCCTTGTGAGCGCGCTCGTGTCAGCGCGGCCAGCGCCGCGGGACGCGTCGCCTCGTCGAAGAGCGTGTAGCCCGAGAGGTGCAGGTGACGGCCGGGCTTAAAGAGGTCCGTAGGCAGATCGCCCTCGCGCAGCCCCAGGTTGGCGCCGCGGTCGGCCAGCATGTGCCTCTCCCCGGCGTGATCCACCAACACCACGATCGCGCCCGTCGCACGGTCGTCAATGGCGAGGTGGGGCGTGACGCCGGCGTGCCGCAGTTCTTGTTCGTGGTACGCGCCGAAGGCGTCGCGCCCTACGCGGCCTATGAAATGCACCGTGACGCCCTCGTGGGCCAGCCATGCCGCCGTATTGGCGCCCGATCCGCCCGCGCGCGTCTCGATCTTAGCAGTGGTGTCGCTCGCCGCCTCGATGGAGGAGCCGAGGCGCACTACGAGGTCGGTGACGACGTCGCCGATCACGATGACGGTCGGCGCCACGCCGCCGTTAGTAGAGAAACGGTGTTGCTCGGTTCCCGCCAAAGCCTCTCTCACCGGCGCACTGGAAAATCGTAAAGGAACGAGGTTCCACGAGTTCGACGCGAGAGGCGCCGCGAGAAAGATACATGGTCGGTCAAGGCTGTCTTGGGCAAACCTCGTTTATCCACGTGCTGGATGCCTTGACGACGCCGTAGCGTGCCGCTACGCACCGTGTTTTTCTAACAGGGCGCGCAGTCGGGCTAGTTCAGCTTCCGCCGCGTCCGCACGACCAGCCTCGGCGTCCGCACGTAGACGTTCACGCATGGCGACCGTAGCTTCTTCCTCGGCGGATGGCAGCAGCCCGCCATCTCTGTCGCGCAGACGCAACCACCGGCCATCTACTACCACGAGATCCAGTCCTAACACCGCGCTGCGGAGCATCCCCTGAACCACGACCGGCCATGGCGCGAATACACCGTCAGTCCCACGAGAGAAGCCTGACAAGACTGCTCCGCCATCCGTCCGTCGCGGCGCGAAGAGGGCATACTCTTGCACACCCATCGCGTCGTAAATCTCGGGCTTGTCGTCGAGGTCACGCCCTATACTCTCCGCCGTCACGACTTCGAGCACGAAGGCTGGCGGCCGCCCTTCCTCAACGATTTTCCACGAGGTTCGCTCAGTACTGTCCGACTCCGCCATCATCAGATCGGGCGCGACGCTAAGCGGCCGGCGGTTGCGCGGACGGATCGGCGCGACGACCAGCAGTTCGGCGGCAACGTACCAGCGGAGGTTCTGGCGCGCGATATGCAAGCGCAAGATCGACATCAGCAGATTGACGATGTTCCACTCGTACTCCGGCGTCACCATCCAGTACGCATCCTCTGTATCGTCGGGCGTGGTCAGCAAGAAGAGTTCGGCTGGGGTCAGCTTGCGTAAGGCGCGATCAACCACCATGAGGACTATTCCCTACTTGCGCGCGCGTGGCGCATCTTGATAGTGCATTGTCTACAGGATAATACATTAACCGCCGCGTGCTCTATTTTATGGGACGGCGCGACGACAATGCAGTAGCATTACAGAAGGTTGTCCGGCGTCGACAGGCGATCGTGACACATGAGCCGTGCGGCCCCGCCGGATCGCGTTTGGACGTTACAGAACGGAAGAGGGGAATAGTCGTGGTTTTAATCGTCGCGGTCTTGGCCGTCATCATCACCAGCGGGGTTATTTTCATCGCTTGGCAGGGCGCGGAGTCAGGCCCGTTTGTCAGTGGTAAGCCTCTCGCTCCCGTGCTGCTGCTGGTTGGCGGCGTTGCTTTTGGCGTCGCGCTGACGGCCGGCACGAACGGTTGGTGGTAACCCCCCGTGTCTTAAGGGACGCTGAGGCCAGGCGGCGGCTCGGTTCGTCCACGGTTGTGTCCAGGGGTATGGGGAGGCCTGGACACGCAGGGCGCCTCGATCCAGCCGCCGGTAGGCGCGGACTGTCGCGCGGGAGTAAAGCTGGTGGTCGCGCCGATCGTACGGGAATAAGCGCCAGCGTTGAACCCTAAAAAGACTCAGACACGGTGGCCGGTGAGGGCGCGTCGAGCGTCCTTACCGGCCACGTCGCGTAAGAGGGCCGGCGGCAGTTGGCGTTGGCGCCCTGACCCACGGCGTCGGCGAGATAGGAAAGGGGAGAAAGAAATGACGCTGACTTTAGAAGATGTCGTGCGCTACCCGCGTCCCGGCACGGCCGTGCCCCGCCGCCTGGAGTTCACCCCTGACGGTCGCCACGTGGCCTTCCTTTATAGCGAGGGTGGGACGCTGGTCCAGTCGCTCTGGACCCACGACCTCGACACAGGCGAACGCCGCCGCATCGTGGGTCCCGCGTCCGACGGAGCGATCGGCGCCCTCTCACTCGAAGAGCAGTTGCGCCGTGAGCGCGCTAGAGTGCGCGAACTAGGCGTAAGCGATTACGCCTTTGGCAAAGCCGATGGCGGCGAGACGCTGCTGCTCGTCCCCTACGATGGCAAGCTGCTGCTCGGGCGCGGCGACGGCCCCCCGACGCCTCTCGAGGGCGGCGACGGCGCCCTGGAAGCGCGTCTGAGCCCGGATGGAACGCACGTCGCCTTCGTGCGCGACGACGAGCTGTATGTCCTGCCGCTCACAGACGGCGTCGCGCGCGGACTAACCTCTAGCGCGCGCGACGGCGTGACCAACGGCGTCGCCGAGTATGTCGCTCAAGAAGAGATGGACCGCGCCGAGGGCTACTGGTGGAGCCAGGACGGGACGCACCTCGCCTTCGTCCAGGCAGACTCCACGGCGATCCCGCTTTATCCCATCGTCCATCAAGGCGGCGACGACCTCGCCGTCGAAGAGCATCGCTACCCGTTCTCCGGTGCGCGCAACGCCACGGTGCGCCTTGGCGTCGTCCCCCGCGACGGCGCACCGGACGACGTGGTCTGGATGGACCTCGGGCCGGACGCGGACGTGTATCTCGCGCGCGTAGCCTGGAGACCTGACGGTGTGCTGACCGCGCAAATCGAGTCGCGAGACCAGCGTACGCTGCGGGTCGTCGCATTCGACGGACGAACGGGGGCGGCCACAACTTTGATCGAGGAGTCGGGCGGGCCGTGGTTGAACCTCAGCAACGCCTGGCGCTCTCTGACATCGGGCGAGTTCATCTTCTCCAGCGAGAAAAGCGGTCACAGGCATCTGTCCCTGTATGACCGTGACGGTAAGGAGCTTCGCCTACTGACCTCGGGCGAGTGGATGGTCACGGACATCGCCGCCGTGGACGAAGAGCGGCGCATCGTCTACTGCCACGGCACGCGCGAGGGCGTGCTGGAGCGCCACCTGTATGCCGTCGGCCTCGACGACGCCTCCATCCGCCGCGTCACCGCTGCGCCAGGCTGGCACGCCGCCGTGGTCTCGCCGGATTGTCAGACCTATATCGATGGGTTCAGCGCGCTCGACGCCGCTCCATCGTTCGTCGTCAAGACCGTGCCGGAGAACGTCGTCGTGGCCGTCTTGCACGAGGGCGCGGCGACGACGCCCGCGTCGCTGGGCCTGCTCGTCCCGGAGTTGGCCACGCTCCAGACGCGCGACGGCGCCACGCTGCACGCGGCGATCTACGCCTCGGACGAGACGCGCGCCTCGACGCGGCCTCACCCCTTGGTCGTCTCGGTCTACGGCGGGCCACAGGCCCAGCGGGTCGCCGCGCAGTGGGATCTCACGGTGGACATGCGCGCGCAGTATCTGGCCCAGCAGGGCTTCGTCGTGCTCAAGGTCGACAACCGTGGCTCGGCCAACCGCGGGCTCGCCTTCGAGGCGCCCCTCGCCTTGCACATGGGTGGAGTGGAGGTGGACGATCAGGTCGACGGCGTGCGCTGGCTCACCGCACGCCCTTACGTCGATGGGGCGCGCGTGGGAATCTACGGCTGGAGCTACGGCGGCTACATGACCTGCATGATGCTCATGCGCGCGCCCGACGTCTTCTCTACCGGCGTGGCTGGCGCGCCCGTGACCTTCTGGGAGGGTTACGACACGCACTATACCGAGCGCTACATGGCGACGCCTGCGTCCAACCCGGAGGGCTACCGCGAGAGCAGCGTGCTGAGGCACGTGGCGTCGCTGCAAGGCGACCTACTCTTGATCCATGGACTCGTCGACGAGAACGTCCACGTCCGCCACACCATGAGGTTGGTCACGGCGCTCATCGCGGCGGACAAGCCCTACGACCTGGCGCTGTTTCCGGCGGAGCGGCACATGCCGCGCGACGCGGCGGGGCTGCTCTACCTCGAACAGCGCCTCACCGCGCATTTAACGCGGACTCTTCAAGGTTAGGAAGGATTGGCCTCGCCCGAGATCACGGCGGGATCGGTCGGTTCGGCGCCCGATTCAACGGGGACCACGCTGGAGACCGCGCTGTCGTGAGGCGAGCCGGCGTCCCTGGGGCCGGCGTAGCGGGTGAACCAGTCCTCCATATAGCCCAGGCGCTCGTAGCGGCGCGAGGGCGTGCCGCTGCGCGACATGCCGTGGCTCTCCTCGGGGAAGCGGATAAAGCGCGTGGTCACGCCGAGGCGCTTGAGCGCGGAGAACCACTGTTCGCCTTCCTCAATGGGACAGCGGTGGTCCTGCTCCTGATGTAGGATGAGCATGGGCATGTGGACGTTTCTGACGTACTTCAAAGGCGATTGGTCCCAAAGCAGTTCGGAATTCTGCTCGGGCGTGCCGTCCTCGCTGTGGCGGCGCAGGGGCGCGTAATCGCTCGTCCCGCTCTGGCTAACCTGATTGCAGATTGAGCGCTGCGTGCAGAGGGCGGCGAAGCGGTCGGTGCGCCCTGCCATCCAGTTGACCATGAAGCCGCCGTAGGAGCCGCCCGCCGCGACGAGGCGGCCCCTATCGACCCAGGGCAGCGCGGCGACGTGGTCGGTAAAGGCCATCACGTCGTGGTAGTCACGGTTGCCCCAGTCGCGCCGGATCACGTCCTGAAAGTGTTGGCCGTAGCTCGAACTACCGTGCGGGTTGCAGTAGGCCACGCCGTAACCGCGCGCCGCCCACCACTGCAACTCGTGGAAAAAGCTTTCGCCGTAGGCCGTCGCCGGGCCACCGTGGATATAAACCAGCAGTGGGTAGCGCTGGCCGTCTACCCGGCCCGCCGGCGCGATGACCCAGCCCTCCACCTCGTCGCCGTCCGCCCCGGTAAAGGTCGTGCGCTTGGGGACGCCCAGGTCCCATTCGTCGAGCAGCGCGTCGTTCTCGAAGGAGATGCGTGTCTCCCCGCCCTCGCGGTAGAGGACGGCCTCGGCGGGATGAGTCGTATCGGAGACGGCGAAGGCCAGAACCGCGGCGCCGGCGTGGCCCGCGACAGCGACGAGGTCCATGACATCGCGCCGCCCGCCGACCACCACGTCGAGGGCGCCGTCGTGGAGGCGATAGACGTGCGATTGTCCGTGCACCGAGGTCAGGAAGTAGAGGCCGTCGGACAGCCAATACAGCTTGAAGTCGCCGTTGGCGCTGGAGTCCGAGCCCACGGAGTGGCGTACGTCGATGTCCTGACCGTCGATTAGATTGGTCGCCTCGCCGCTCTCAAGGTTCATGCTCCAGAGCTGGGGGAATGTACCCGGCCAATCGCCTTCGGCTACTTGCTGGCCGGCGTAGGCGATCGCATCGCTGGAGGGCGAGAAGACAGGGTTCTCCCAGAGACCGTCGTGCTTGGTCAGGCGGCGCGGTTCGCCGCCGGCCGCGTCCACGAGCCAGATGTCGGAGCCGAGACGCACGTCCCAGTCGTCGTCGCGGGCGCCGCTGAAGGCGATGCGCCGGCCGTCGGGCGACCACGCTGGAGCCTCGTCGTTGCAGTCGCCGTCGGTCAACTGTCGCGCCGTCTTGTCGCCGATCGCGTCTTCGTCCACGGGGATGACGAAGATATGGGTGCGTCGATCGTAGACGAAGCCCGTGCCATCGGCCTTGAAGATGGCACGGTCGATGATCTTGGTCTTCTCGGTTTGCGGTTTTTTCTCGTCCGTCGCTTTCTCGTCCGCGTCGTCTTTGTCGTCGCCGAAGGGGACTGGTCCGGCGAAGGCGATCGAGCGTGAGTCGGGCGACCAGACCGGCGTCCCCGCGCCGAGCTTCTGGGTCGTCAGAGCCGTGGCTTCACCGCCCATGGTAGACATAACATAGATTTGTTTCTTGTCGTCGCGGTCGGACAGGAAAGCCAGCCAACGGCCGTCGGGCGACCAGCGCGGGCTGGCGTCTTTCTCGCCTGAGGTATAACGTCGCGTGGAGCCGTCGGACCAGACGAAGATGTTGGTCCCGTACGTGTTCTTCTCCTTGTCCATCTGCTTGACCACGTAGGCGACCTTTTGGCCGTCCGGCGCGGGCTGCGCGTCGCCCACGATGCGCAGGCGGTAGAGGTCGTCGCGGTCGATCCGGCGTTTGTCCATGACTGTCAATCCTTTCCCGTGATGATAAAGATGAAGGTGGGCGTCGAGCCTCTTTGGAGCGTAAAGCGTGGCGCTGCCGCGCAACGGTCGTCCCGCGATCCGATCCGTCCGTCGTCGAGGGTTTTCCCTCAACGCCTGGACGCTCGCCGTCTTGCTGCGTGGCGAGACGGACCCGCTGGCTCAGCCGTCGTCGGGCTGCCGATAGATCACGATTGGTGGCGCAGGCGGAGCGACTCCCAACTCGCGTCCGCGTACCAACCGCCGTCGACCGAGAGCGCGTGACCGTTAACAAAGGCGCTGGCCGCCGGATCGGCTAGGAAAGCGATGGCCTGCGCCACGTCGTCGGGAGAGGCGAAGCGACCCATGGGCACGCGGCCCATAATGTCCGCGTCGTCGTAGGCGCCGCTGCCGTTGTCCTTGGCGTCCATCTCCGTCTTGACCCAGCCGGGACACACGGCGTTGACGCGCACCCCGCGCCCGCCCCACTCGGCGGCCAGCGTGCGCGTCAAGCCGATTAAGCCGTGCTTGGAGGCGTTGTAGGCCGCGCGGTCGGCCACGCCGAGCAGGCCGGCGATCGAGGCGACGTTGACGATAGACCCCGCGCCCCGCGTCAGCATAGTCCGGCCAAACACTTGCGCTAAGAGGAACGGCCCCAGTAGGTTGACGTCGAGCACGCGCCGCCACTGCGCCGCGCTGGTCTCTTCAGCAGGGTTGATAAGACTGATGCCCGCGTTGTTAACCAACACGTCCACGTGGCCGAAACGCTCCAGAGCTTGTCCGCTCATCGTGGCCACGGCTTGCTCGTCCGAGACATCACCGACGACGGCGAAGGCGTTCGCGCCAAGGCTGGCCACGGATTCAAGGGTCTCGACGGGCGTCTGGAGGTCGTTGAGCGCCAGGGCGTAGCCCCGTATCGCCAGCACCTCCGCCGTACGCCGCCCGATGCCCTGCGCCGCGCCCGTGACGAACGCGACGCGCACACTCTCATTCATAACGCCTTGCTCCTTTTCTCTTCAACCGCTTTACATGGTAGCGTAGATAGGCGGCGCCAGTGGCGCGACCTCGTCCTCGCGTCCAGGGCGTGGCGTCGAGCAGATCGTTCACTATGAGGTCATACGCATCTGTCGCCAGCGTCGCGGGCGTGCAACGGTGCGGGTTAGTCGCGCGGCGCCCCCCCTCACGCCGCCGCCGCTATCTCGACTATAGGTTTTATCGTTTTCTGCAGCGAATAGACGGCTTGAACGTATTGACAGCGTAACAAAGAAAAGGCAGTATATACGTGGCTGACCAAGAGGAAGGGGCGTCTGAGACTATGGAGGAGGTTCGAGACACCGTCTGCTTCCACCTCGCGCAGGTGTGCCGGGCGCACCGCAATCTAGGTGCGCCGCTGCTCGAGCCGTTGGGGCTTTATCCCGGTCAAGACCTCATACTCGCCGAGATTTGGGGTGAGGAGGGGTTGACGCAGTCGTGTCTGGCCGACAGAGCGCGCGTCGACGCCTCGACTATGACCAAGACGTTGCAGCGTCTCGAGCGGTATGGCTTGATCGAGCGACGCGCGGATAAGAGCGATACGCGCGTCTCGCGCGTCTTCTTAACTCCAGCAGGACGCGTCCTTGAGGTAGAGGTTGCACGGGAGATGAACGTTCTCGAAGAACGCGCTCTAGCTGGCCTAACCACGGATGAGAGATCGACCTTCTGGCATTTGTTGATGCGCGTGGAGGCAAACCTCGTCTAAGACGGGCGCACGTTGGGCGGGACTCTTCGCTGCTTGCGCTGCTCGACCGACGTATCGGTGGTCGCCCTCGTGGCAATAGGATGACTAGGCGCGCTGGAAAGGGGTAAGAGCACATGGAGACATGGCCGGCATTGGACTATAGCGCTTGGAAAGAGACGCGCGATACGCTGCACCTGTGGACGCAGATGGCGGGCAAGGTGAAACTCGCGCTCTGTCCCTTCCTCAACCAGTGGTGGGAAGTGACGTTGCACCTGACTCCCCGCGGCCTGAATAGCGGCTTGATCCCCGGGCGTGGTCAGGAGAGCTTCGACATCGATTTCGACTTCTACGACCACCGCGTCCGGGTGCGCCTAAGCGACGGCCGCACCGAGGAGGTCGCGCTCCAGCCGCGCACCGTGGCCGATTTCTACGCCGCCTTCATGGCCGCGCTCTCGACCCTCGGCGTCGAGCCGTCGATCTCCTCGACCCCATCTGAAGTGCAGGACGCGACGCCGTTCGAGCAGGATATGGCCCATGCCTCGTATGACAGCGAGGCCGTGCAACGTTTCCACCGCGTGATGCTGGGCGCGGCCCGCGCGATGGAGCGTTTCCGCACGCCGTTCCACGGCAAGAGTTCGCCGGTCCAGTTCTTCTGGGGCGGCTTCGATCTAAGTACAGCGCGCTTCAACGGCAAATTGATTCCTGTTAAAGCGGAGGGCGGCCCTATCATGGAGTTCGGCGAAGATCAGGAGAACTTCGCCGTCGGCTTCTGGCCGGGCGACGGGCGGCTACGCGAGGCCGCGTTCTACGCCTACATCGTCCCCGCTCTTGAGGGCGTCGCCGCCGCATCGGTGCAGCCAGCCGCCGGGGCGTACGATGCGGCGCTGGGCGAGTTTGTGCTCCGCTACGAAGATGTGCGCTCGTCCGCGTCGCCCGAAGACGATCTCGTGGCGTTCTTCCAGAGCGCCTACGAGGCAACGGCGGCCCTGGCCGGTTGGGACCGCGCGGCGCTCGAAGGGCACGTCCCAGCCAGGCATCACGCGCGCTAGATAACAGGGGAACGCCGCTCGGCGCCGCGGAACACCTCTCGCCCTCCTACGTTAGAAAGCGGCGCATATCTCGTCGCCGCTGTCGAGCAGTAGAGGAAGGTCGAGCGCCGCGGCGATCGTGTCGAGCATGCCTTTGGCGAAGAACTGGCGCAACACTTCTTTCTCCGCTCCCGAGGCCGCTTCGACCTGACGGTAGAGCGTGGCGTAGCGCTCTCGCGCCACGGACTGTACCTCAGGATCGCTCGACGCGGCGAAGCTCTGGAGGAGGAAGAACACCTCGTGGCGCCGCGCGAGCAATGCATCATACGAGCGGCCCATCGCCTTCAGCTTCTCGCCCTCGGGCGCTCCTGCCGCCGCGTCGAGGAACAGCGCCAGGATGCGCTCGTGGACGCGTTCGAGCGCGGCCAGAAACAGCTCTTTCTTCGTGCCGAACAGGCGGAAGACGTAGGGCTGCGAGATGCCGACGCGCCGGGCGATCGCCTCGGTCGCCGTGCCGTGCAGACCATACAGGGCGAACTCGACGATGGCCGCATCCAGAATGGCCTCACGCCGCTCGTCGGCGGTTTGTCGGACAGCGCGTGATGCGTGCGCTAGTTTCACATTGTAAGTGTACGCTTACTAATGTTTGAAGACAAGAGGGCCGGCGCCGGCGGCCGTCTACCGCCGTTTTTCATGACGGCGTCACGTGGAACATGTCCTGCCCATGGAGGAAGCGCGCTCGTTCGGTATGATTCGAGGGGTGGTTTGGGCGCCGCGCTGCTTCCGCCGAAGCAGGTCCGGTCACGGCTCCACCAACGGAACGCGCGGCGCCTCGTCGTGCCGCGCCGCTTCCGTTGAAGACGGTCCTGTCGCGGCGGCGTTTGAGAGAGAGGGAAGAACGATCCGACGCACGATGCTGTTCCGCTGGCTTCTGTTGGCCGCCATCATCCTGGCGCCGCTAACAAATGATGTGACGTCGTCGCGCCCACACAGCGCAACCCGTGCGCGCGCCGCGAGTAACTGGGCTCGGCCCGACCTTGGCTACCCGCGCCTCGCCAACTACAACGGCTTGCGAGAGGTATGGCAGGCGCCCTTCATGACGGGCGACGACCTCGTCGTCGCGCGCCAGGGCGCTCCTATTGCCGCCTTGCACGCCGCGAACCCTCGTGCCGTCACCCTTCTGTACCAGCGCAGCCTCCAGGTCGATCTCGATCAGATGTTCTCTCTCTACGCCACGCACGCCGCCAGCGTGCCAGCCACTTGGTGGCTGCTCCGCGCTGGCAGCAGGTTGTCCACGAGCATCGACAGCGCTCAGACCACGCTTTTCGTCGCCGACCCACGGCCGTTTCATCGCTGCGACGACATTCAGATCGACGACGAGAGTATGCACGTACTAGGGGTGCAAGACCATCTCCTGCACGTGGAGCGAGGCGACAACAGCGCTCCGTCTTTGCACCGCGCGGGCAGTAGGGTGGGAATCCACTTCAGCTATCGTACCGACCTCTCGAACTGTCAGCCCATCTCACGCCGCCCCTGGTCTCTTAACCTCTCTAGTCTCTGCCCCCTCGCCAACGGCCAGACCTGGGCCGATTTCATGGCCCGACACGTCGCCTACACCGTCGAGAGCCAAGGCTGGAAAGGCGTCTTCATGGACAACCTACCGGACTTGCCGCAAAGTTCGTCCGTCGACGTCAATAACGACGGCATCCCTGACGGAGGCGTCGTCGGCGGCGTCAATGTCTGGCGTCAGGGCGAACGAGCGCTGCTGGCCGAACTGCACCACCTGCTGCCGGGCCGGCCGATCGTCGTCAACGGCGACCTACAGATCGACGATCGGGCCGATGGGCGTGAGATAGAGGGCTTTCCCCTCATTCCGGGCGCCGCACTTAGCGCCGCTCTTGACAGCTATCTCTACGACAGCGACAACGGTCGCGTGTTGACCATCGTGAACCCCGACACGATCACGCGACCGACGCCCTCGGTGCGGTCGGCCCGCCTCGCCGTCGGCGTGGCGCTGCTGGGCGACGGTGAGGTCGCCTACGACCGGGGGTGGCTGAATCACGGCACGCCCTGGTGGTTCGACATCTACGATGGTGGAGTGGGATCGGCGACCAGCGAGGCTGTGATGAGAGGGACAACCCTCCTACCTGTGATCCACCCAAGCCGCTTCAGGCAGGGCGACATTCTCTTGGTCGACCAAGAAGCGATGCAGGTGCGTGCCGTGGCCCTCCATGGCCTCACGGTGACGCGCGGCGTCGAGGGCACGACAGCCGTCCACCACGGCCACGGCACGGCGGTCACTACCGCGGCGCAGCGCATCGCCGGCCAAGGATACTTAGGCCGGCCGCTGGGACCAGCCCGACTGATCGAGACGACGCCGTGGCGCGGGACAGCGTTGCCCTTGTCCGTGCAAGGCGTCGCGGCAGTGGACGGCCGGCCGTTCACCGCCGTCTCCGAGGCGCTCTCACCGCTCTCGTCGCTCTCGCTGTTCTCCACCGGATTCTACGACCCGTTCGCCACGCGCCTTTTGCTGCGCGCGGCGCCGGCCATCGCTCTGCGCACGCTCGTCTTCGAGGCGCGGGGGCCGGCTGGCGACGCCCTCTGGCTGCGCGTCGGCGCCCTCTCTCTGCCCCTCACCTTGCGCGCGAACTGGCATCGCTACGTTATCCCCATCGCTGGCGAGGCCGTGTTGACGCTGGGCGCCGGCCGTATACGCGGGACGACCAACCTACGCGCGATCCACTTGCTCGCGAGGCAGCCCTTCGTCTGGCGGCGCGATTTTGCGCGCGGGTCCGTCGTGGTCAACCCAACGGATTCACTGCAGATCGTCTACCTCGGCCGGCCCTGGCGGTTGCTGAGCGGCGATCAGTCCGCGTCGAGCGGAGGGGGGACCGTGGTCCGCATGCTGCGTCTGCCGCGCTATGGCGAGGCCGTCATTCTGCCCTCGTCGTAATATCCTTTTGACAGACGCGCTGGTTTAGGGAGTCCACCGGCTTGATCAAGGACGCTTGACGCGCGCGCCATGGCTTCTCGGTCGAGTGTGGGGATGGCAGGCGGCAGATCGTCCAGAGCAGCCATGGTCTCTCCTCCTATGCAAGGGCACCCCGTGCCGCCACTACCAGCCCAGCGCCGCGCCCTTGCCTCATAGCGCGCGGCGCCGGAGGGGCCGGGGTACACTGCACTATGACCCGAGACAAAGAGGACCCCTCAGTCAAACCGCTGCCCGTAGACGCGCGCGTACACCCGGAGTCGTATCGCATCGGGCGAGGCGAACGAGGCGTGCTCACGATCGAGCCCTACAAAAGCGAGTTGCTGCCCCTCTGGGCCTTCCGCACTCCTGCTATCGCGCGCGACTCGGCGGCGGCGCTCTACGACCGCTACATCACGTACCGCGAGGCGGGGGACTTCGTGGGCATGGATATGGCGCGTAAGTTCTTGCAGATGGGCTACACGCGCTCACGCCGCTACGCCAACCACGCGGGCGGACGCAAGTACGGACCCGACGGCGTCGAACTGCCGCGCGCCGCCGAGCCGGATAAAGCTAAAGTCGAGTCCGCGGCGATCTTCCACGAGGCCTGGCGCCGTGTCGCGGACGATCCTGTCTACCAGGACCTTAAACGGCGCCACCAACGAGAGGTCGAGCGGGCTGTGTAGGAGGCCGGCCGCGAGGTCCTTGTCGTGACGAACAGGGTGGGACGTCTACGCCCCTTTACAGCGCGGCGGGCTGATACACTATAGAATATATAGTGTTAGTAGTAGGCTCCATGAAGTACGGCCGACGCCACGACGTATGCTCAAGAACCTAGGCGGTTCGGAAGAAAGGGATGTTAATGAACGTAGAGATATGGTCCGACGTGGTCTGCCCTTGGTGCTACATCGGCAAGCGCCGCTTTGAAGCGGCGCTTGCCCAGTTCGCCCACGCCGACGCGGTGCAGGTGACCTGGCGCAGCTTCGAGTTAGATCCTAGCGCACCCGCGCATTATCCCGGGACGCTCACGGACCTCTTGGCCAAAAAGATGCGGACCACGCCGGCGCAGGCCAGCGCGGCCAACAGGCAGCTCACGGAGCTTGCCGCCGAGGATGGACTTACCTATCATCTGGATCGGGCTCAGCCAGGCAACACATTCGATGCTCACCGCCTTATTCACCTTGCCGCGGCGTACGGACGCCAGGACGCGGTCAAAGAGGCCTTGCTCCACGCCTATTTTACGGAGGGAGTCGCGCCTGGCGACCCCGAGGCGCTCGTCGAGGTCGTCTCCAAAGTGGGCGTCCCGGCGGACGAGGTCCGTGCCGTGCTCGCGAGCGACGCCTACGCGGACGACGTACGGGCGGACGAGCAGCGGGGAGCGATGTTTGGGATCAGCGGTGTGCCGTTCGTGGTGGTCGACGAGCGATACGGCGTGTCGGGCGCGCAGACGGTGGAGGTCTTCTTGCAGACGCTCGAGACTGCTTGGGCCGCATCCCAACCCCTGACGATGGTAGGCAGTGCGGCTGGCGCCGGAACCTGCACCGACGATAGCTGCGCCGTCTGACAAGACGCGCCGCGCATCGCTTCTTCCTACACGTCTGGGCGTTATCCGCGTATCTGTCCTGCACCATGTGCTGATGAGCCATTGGTTTACGACGGCGAGGAACCGCGAATAACGCCCAGCGCGGACGGACGCACCTTTTGTGAGAAACCTAAAAGGGGTCGTTAGTGGGAGAGCGAGGAACGGCGTCTGATGGAGTCTTGATCGTGAGCGGCAGCCCCGCTATCATCAGCACGACCTCGTCCGCCTGAGCCGCCAGCCGTGCGTTGAGTCTGCCCAGAAGGTCGCGGTAGATACGGCCGAGCGGGTAGGGCGGGACGAGGCCCATGCCGACCTCGTTCGAGACCACGATCGTGCTCGCGTGGGAGGCGGCGTAGACGGCCAGCAGCGCGTCGAGCGCCGCGAACGCCTCGGTCTCAACAGCAGTCGCGTCGGGGACATCATCACCGTTTTGCAGCAGCATATTGGACGCCCAGAGCGTCAGGCAATCGACCAGGACCACGGCGGCGTCTGCTCGTGCAAGTTCGGCGGCGACAACTTCCGCCACGCGCAGCGGCTCCTCCAGCGTGCGCCACGTCGCGGGGCGCGACATCTGATGGGCGGCGATGCGCTGTTTCATCTCCTTATCGAACGCCTGCGCCGTGGCCACGTAGAGCACGGCCCCATCGGCCGCCATCTCCGCGGCGCGCCTTTCGGCGTAGGAGCTCTTGCCGCTGCGCGCCCCGCCCAACACCAACAGCAAACACTTGGCTGTTTTCACGGTAGGCTCCTGCTCTATCAGCTTGGACGCCGATCTCGCTATGGACGCAGCCGGAGTTGCTTGTCCCCATAGCGGGCGGCAAGGTCGGCCCGCGTAACGTTCATGCGTGCGACCGCCGCACGTCGGTTGATCGTCGCTCTGTCACGACCTGAGCAGCCCTTCGATCGTCACGCGATGGCGGCGGGCAGCGTCCTCTAGGCAGGCATACAGATCGTCAGGGATGGTCAACGTTTGACTCATAGTTCCCACATTCCCACTCTCGTCTGGACTCATTGTGGACCTAGTGTAGCACATTGATTGCATGGTAAGCGTCGTGGGTAGGAACGGGCTAGAACCTGGAGTTTGTCGCGGGCCATACATCCTCGTCGCGGTTCCTTGCCCTCACGTAGCGCCTTATTAGGCAGCAATCAGGGCGGCAACGGTGTAGAGGGCCACGACTTCGCCAAGTTCGACGAGGGCACCGTACGTATCGCCCGTCAGGCCGCCCAGCAGCCTGGTGAAGCCGCGCCCGCTCAAGACAGCGGCGAGGCTGACGACGCCCAGGACCACGAGACCGAGCAGGCGATCGAGCGTTGCGCCCCCTGAGACGCCCGTCGAGGCCGGGCTAGCGACGAGGGTTGATGAGGCGCTAATCAGGATGCTCAGCAACGTAGCGACGATCAGTCGTGGCCGCGTCAGGCCTCGTCGAAAAGCTGCGCCAAGTCCACCCGGTCGTGCGGGTGGATAGATGGCGGCGCAGAGCACGAGGCCCCAACGGCCCAGCACGGGCGCGAGAAGGAGCGCGAGAGGTCGCGCCGTTCCGTGCAGCGATGCGAGCGCGCCGAACTTGAGCAGCACGACGGAGACGCCGCCGAGCACGCCGAAGGCCCCGACGTGCGGGTCATGCATCACGTCCAAGCGGCGTTCGCGGTCGCCGCCCACGCCTATGCCGTCGCAGGTGTCCATGAGGCCGTCGAGGTGCAGACCACCTGTCGCGGCGATAGAGGCGGCGACGAGCAGCGCGTCGGCGCCGGCGCCAGCCAGATGCGTTTTGCCAAGCAGTGCGTCGAGCACGACCAGCACGAGGCCGAGCACGAGACCTACGAGGGGGAACGCCGCCGCTGCGTCGGCCGGGCCACGCGTGGGCGTGGCGCCAGGCAGGGGTAGACGCGTGAGGAAGTGCAGCGCCTCCCAGAGGTCGCTCGGCAGGGCGCGCAACGTGGCGATCACGGGAGGTCGCGCAGGTGATGCACGTCGTTCAAGGTCTGCACGATCGCGCCCATACGGTAGATGTCCAGCGTGGTCAAGGCGGCGTTGTCCACGTTCAGCGTCCAGTAGCGTTCGAGCGGGATCATTAGCAGCGAGCAGAGCAGGCCGCGCAACAGGCCGGCGTGGCCGACCACCAGCAGCGCGCCCTCCCGCTCTTTGTGCTCTTTGACGAGACCGTCGAAGAACGGCCGCGCGCGTTCCACCACATGCACCAGCGACTCGCCGTCGGGCGGCGCGGCATCCGCCGGTGCGCGGTTAAAAGCCGTCATGGCGGCGTGGTCGCGCGTGCGCGCCTCCTCGTAGGTCAAACCTTCCCACTGGCCGAACGAGGCCTCACGTAGGCGCGCGTCCATGGTCGCGCTTAGGCCGTGATCGGCGGCCACGAGGTCGGCCAGCAGGCGACAGCGCGTCAGGTCGCTGGAGACCACGTGATCGATCTTCTCGCCGTGCAGCAGGTCGCGCAGCCTGAGGTGCTGCTCCTCGCCGCGTGGGGTCAGCGGCGTGTCGCTCTGACCGCTGTAGCGCGACTGCGCACCATATGTCGTTTCGCCGTGACGTACTAAAAATAGCCTGGCCAAGGTCGCCTCCACACAAGCGATGATCGTGGTAAGAATAAAGCTCCGGCTTAAGAAGGCCGGATCGTCAGGGCAGCAGGGCCGTCTGGGGCAGGTCCAGCGTGGGATGCCGTGTGACCACGACGCGCGCGCCGAAAGCGCGTGCGATGATCTCCGGGGTGACCACGTCGTGCGGGGCGCCCTCGGCCAGTATCTCGCCGCTGGCCAGCACGATGAGGCGGTCGGCGTAGAGGCAGGTGAGGTTGATGTCGTGCATCGCCGCCAGCACAGCCAGCCCGCGCTCGGTGCAGAGACGTTTGACCAGGGCCAGCACGCTCATCTGATGCGCGATATCGAGGTGAACGGTCGGCTCGTCGAGCAGCAGCACGCGCGGCTCTTGCGCCAGGGCCATGGCCAGCGCGGCGCGCTGCTGTTCGCCGCCGCTGATGCGCATAAAGAGTTGATCGGCCAGCGCTTGAAGGTCCGTCGCCGTCAGCGCCTCGTCCACTGCCCGCAGGTCTTCCGGGCCAGACGAGACGAGAAAGCGCGTGTAGGGCGTGCGCCCGAGGTCCACGATGGCGCGGACCGAGAGGGCGAAGGGGATGGCCAGTTCCTGCGAGGCCACGGCCAGCAGACGGGCGGCGGCGCGGCGCGAGTAGCTGGTGAGGTCTTTGCCGTCGAGCAGGACGGCGCCTGCACGCGGCTCCAACCCCCCAGCAAGTAGGCGCAGCAAGGTAGACTTGCCGCAGCCGTTGCGTCCGAGCACGGCCACCATCTCGCCGGGATGCACGTCGAGGTTGACCCCGCGCAGCACGGGCTTGTCGCCGTAGCTGAAGCTCAGGTTTCGGGCCGCGAGCAGAGCGGACGAGTCGGGCCGCGGACGCGTGTTAGACGACATAGGCGCTTTTCTTGCGCCGCAGCAAAAAGATGAACGCTGGCGCGCCGACGAGGGCCGTGATTAAACCGACGGGCAGCTCCTCGGGCGAGATCACCGTGCGCGCGACCGTGTCCACTACGATCAAGAAGATGCCGCCCATCAAGGCCGAGGCCGGCAGCAGCAGGCGGTGGTCCGCGCCGACGAGCAGCCGCGTGATGTGCGGGACGAGCAGTCCGACGAGGGCGATCACGCCGCCGAGGGCCACGGAGACGGAGGTCAGCAGGGCGCCGAGCGCTAAAATGGCTAGACGGCGCCTCGTCACGTGGAGGCCCAGGTAGCCTGCGTGCTCGTCGCCCAGCAGCAGCACGTTGAGGTCGCCGGAGAACGCGAGCAGGCCGATGCCGCCAACCAGGATGAGGGGGCAGGCCACCAGCAACTGTTCGTCCGTGTTGACGGCGACGGACCCCAGCAGCCATGAGTACATCACGCGCAGTTGGTCGCTCAGCGTCTCAACGAGCGCGGAGACCGCGTTGAGCACGGCGCTCACGGCGAACCCGGCCAGCAGCAGCGTGGTCGAGGGCGCCCGCGACCCCACGCGCGCCAGGGTGTAGACGAGCAGCGTGGCCAGCAGCGCGCCGGTAAAGGCCGCGACGGGCACGAGCCCGAAGCCCAGGACGCTGAGCTGGAACGGGGCCACGAAGGCTAGGATGGCCCCGACCGAGGCGCCGGCCGAGGTCCCGACGATGCCGGGATCGGCTAGCGGATTGCGGAAAAGGGCCTGGTAGGCCGTGCCGGCCATGCCGAGCGCGGCGCCCACGGCCAGCGCAGTGACGATGCGCGTCAGACGGACCTGCGTGACGATGGTGAGGTCGAGGTCGCTCCAGGTGCGGGCCGGGTGGACGGGCAGCCACTGCGTGGCCATGCCCACGATGGACAGAGGCGAGATCGGTTCTACGCCGATGGAGAGGGCCACGACAGCGGTCGCGAGCAGCAATAAAGCGAGGGCGCCGAGCACGAGGATGGTGCGTCCTGGTCGCCACGGCCTCACCCACGCAGGCGCCGTCGTGGCGATCAGACGTCCGGGCGCGGCCATTAGCGGAACAGCGCCGGGTGGATCAGGACGGCCAGCTTCTCCAGCCCGTCGACGATGCGCGGTCCCGGCCTGGAGGCCAGGTTGTCGTCGAAGGAGTAGACGTGGTGCGCCGTCACGGCGTTGAGAGTGGAGAAGCCAGGGCGCGCGGCCACGGCGGCGGGAGTAACTCTGCCGCCCGTGGCGTCGCCCAGAACGTAGTCGTCAGGGTTGGCCGCGAACAGCTTTTCCTTAGACAATTGCGGATAGGGGTTGGCGCCCGCGACGATGTTCTTGCCGCCCGCCAACGTGATGAGCGAGTCCACGAACGAGCCGGGGCCGACGGTGTAGAGAGTGGGGTCGAGTTCGTAGAAGACGGTGGGCCGGCCTTTGGTCTTGGCCACGGCGTTCTTGACGCGGTTGATGCGCGCCTGCAACGAGGCGACGAGCGTACTGGCCTGCGTCGAGGCGCCCGTGGCTTTTCCCACGATAGTCAGGTCGCGTAGGATGCCGCCGATATCGTGGGGATTCGTTACCAGCACGATTTGGTGCAGCGAACGCAGCTTGGCGATCGTCGCTTGTGGCACGATATCCGCCGCCACGATGAGGTCCGGCTTCAGGCTCAGCAGCTTTTCCTGGGCCAACGTGGTGTAGTTGATGACGACGGGCAACTTCTTCGCGGCGGCGGGATAATCGCTGTAGGAACTGTCGCCGACGACGTCCTTGCCCAGGCCGAGCGCGTAGAAGATCTCTGTCACGTTCGGCGCGAGCGAGATGAGGCGGTGCGGCGTCGAGGGCAGCGTGACGACCGTGCCGTTGTCGTCGGTCACGGTAATGGTGGTTGAGGTCGCGTGGACCGTAGAGGTGGTTGAGGTCGCGTGGACCGTAGAGGTGGTCGAGGCGACGAAGGCGATGAACAGCGCGAGCGTCAAGCTCAGCGCGGCGCCGATAGATTTTGGCATGTTCGTCATAATCCCTTTGGTGAAGCAAGTACACGTGCGAACGCGGCCATCGCGTCGATGGATATATGGATATATGGATATATGGATATAAGGAAGCAGACATCCGTGCGGGTGTCGTACGGCTCGTTGGAGACGCAAAAACCCCCACGCGGCGTCGAGTGCGCCGGCATGAGGGTCGTCTTTAGGGTGCGTTGGTCATCGGTCACCTACCCCTCTCAACCGAAGGTGTATGGTGCGTCACTCGGGGGCTGGTTTTCTGGCTCCCAACTGGATTAGGGTTGGTTACAGTAGCGGGACTGCGCCGGCATCGCACCGGACTTGCCCATTTAAGCGGGCGACCTCTGGTAGGTCGTCCGCACCCCCAAGATAGCGTTGCGAACGTATCACGGCTAGTGTAGCAGAAACGAGCGACGCTGTCGGAAGAAAAACCTACGCTGGCGTACACAATCGTCCAGAGCATGACCCAGCAGCAGTCGTGTGATAGCCTAACATATATAGACAGGTTATCTTCGTGAGCCGTGCCGTGGTCACAAAGAGAGGGGGGAAGTCGTTATGCGCCAGGCCGACGTCGTCGTGGTTGGAGGGGGAGTCCTGGGCACGTTTCACGCCTATTTCGCGGCGCGGCGCGGCCTCAAGACCTTGCTGTTGGAGCGTAATTCCATGCCGAACGACGCCTCGACGCGCAACTTCGGCATGATCGTGCAGACGATCGTGCCCGCGACCGGTGAGTGGGCTGGCTACGCGCGGGCCACGCGCGAGGTCTATCGCGAGATACAGCGGAAACGCGACATCTCGGTCCGCGTGAGCGGCAGCATCTACGTTGCCTCGACCCCTCAGGAAGACGCCGTGCTACGAGAGTACGCCGCGCGGGCTCCCGAGGGCGTCGCGTGCAGCTACCTCGACGGGGATAAGGCCGTGGAGCGTTACCCCTTTATCAAGAAATCGTACTGCCGTGGCGTTTTGTACTCGCCCGACGACATGACCTTGAATCCCTGTGTAATGCTCGATCGGGTTATCCCCTACGTCGTCGAGACCGCAGGCGTGGAGTACGTGCCGCGCACGACCGTTGTCTCCATCACCGCGCATGGCTCGACCTGCACTGTGGAAGACGCCTCGGGTGAACGCTACGACGCAGGCACGGTCATCGTCTGCACGGGAGCCGACTACAAAACCCTTTATCCCCACCTGTTCCGCGCCAGCGGCCTGCGCGTCTGCAAGCTACAGATGATGGAGACCAAGCCGCAACTGGGGTTGACCTTGCCGCACGCGATCTTGTCGGGTCTCTCCATCCAGCGCTATCCCGGCTTCGAGGAGTGCCCGTCTTACGCCGCGCTCCGCGACCAACCCGTAGCTCAGGAACTAAGCGACTACGGCATCCACTTGTTGTTCAAGCAAGCTCCTGACGGCGGCGTCATCGTCGGCGACTCGCACGAGTACAGCGACTGCGCCGACAGCGACGTCTCGCTGGACGAGCGCACGACCTGCGCCATCAACGACGCCGTGCTCGACTACGGCAAGACGATGCTCGACCTACCGACCTGGGAGATGGCCTCGCTCTGGAACGGCTACTACCTCCAGCACCCCGATAAACAAATTTATACCAAGACGGTCGATCGCGGCGTCCATGTCGTGACCGGCATCGCCGGCAAGGGCATGTCCACCGGCGCCGGTTACGCCAAAGCCCACATCGCCGCCCTCTTCGGCTAAGCCCTGACCTACCACGGACAGGGCCATTTCATTGTCCGTGGAAGCGGCACAGGGTTCGTGAAAAGTCAGGACGAGGGGAGGAAAGACGAGCGCCCGGGGAGCGCGGGCCTCTGGCCCGACCTCGCGTCCCGTCAGGGACGGGCGGGCAGCGCCGTGAGCGCCCGCACTCCCCGGACGACTTTTCACAAGCCCTGGGAAGCGGCAGGACACGGCGCCGACCTCTGTGTTCGTGACGCTCCCGCCCCACGGCCCAGACGTGGATGCGCCCGACCGGCAGCGGTCGGGCGGCGACGCAGAGCACGTCAGGCCGAGAATGAAACGGCCCTGTACCACGGACCATGTAGCGACCGGCATCACGACGTAGCAACTATATTTTAGACAAGTAGTCGCGTAGAGGCATAATTTGGCCTATACTGCTGTATAACTTTGTCCTCATGCTATCGAACGACGCTTGGAGTCCGGGGAGGATCGATGGATGCAGCGGGGACGCGCCGCGAGGGGCCACGCGGAGTTCGGCAGATGGCGGCGCTGCGGAAAGACGTGCGTCCACTCCACCACCAGATATTAGACGAACTGCGTCGCCAGATCTACTCCGGCACCCTCGAACCGGGCGACTCCCTTCCTTCCGAGAGCGAGTTGATGGAGCGCTTCGACGTGGCGCGCGGCACCGTGCGCCAGGCTGTCGCCGCACTGCGGGCCGACGGCTCCGTCGCCGGACCGCGCGGTCGCCCCCCGATGGTCCGCGACCGTCGCCTGTCCCAGCCCTTCACGCATATGGTCAGCTTCTCGGCCTGGATTAGAGCGCTGGGTATGGAGCCGACGGGCAAGGTGATCGAGCTAGTGCAACGGCCCGCCAACGAGGAGTGCGCCGCCGCGCTCAACATCGCGCTTGGAACCCCTGTCCATGAACTGCTGCGGGTGCGCTACGCCAACGGCGAGGCCTTGATGATCGAGAGAGCGACCTTTGCGCCGTCGATCGGCCCGATCGTCGCCGCTACAGACCTGACCCATGGCTCGATCTACGCCGAGTTGGAGCGACAGGGGGTCGCTCCCGCCTCCGCGCACCACGAGATCGACGCGCTGGCCGCCTCCGCCTCCGACGCGCGTCTGCTCGGCATGCCAACGCGGACTCCGCTGTTGCGCGTCCGCCGTCGCGCCTTCAGCGTACGGGGCGAACCGATGGAGTGGGCCGACGACCGCTACCTGGCCACCCGCGTCTCCTTCACCGTCCAGAACACGATGACCTTCCCCCAACTCGTGCGCCGCCTCGAAGGCGTCGGCGCCCCGTAGGTTCGATGCAGCTTTCAGCGTAAGCGCTACCGTGGCAGTGTTGGCACGAGTGCTATTCGCGACTTTCGAGGCGCCATGATCGGTCGCGCTGATCGAAGCCTCGTCATCACTACAGGGACATTTAGTCGTGAAGCAAGAGCTGAAGCAACGAGAGATGGAGCTCCACCGATCGACTTGTTAGATGGAGAGCAGTTGCTCGATAAGCTAAAAGAGCTGCGCCTCGGCGTTGCTGTCAAGATGGTCGAGGAGGTCACTGTGCTTCCAGACTGGTTCAAAGCGATTTGATGCGTTTAGCGGTACCAACTACAGCTCGGAAGGAGATCGCGCGAAGCTTCGCGTGCTGCTGCCTTCAGAGGCAAACAAAGGGCCGAGACGCCTACAGGCGTCTCGGCCCCTCCATTATTATTATTCACTGGCACAGGGTCGGTTTGGGCTACGAGACGACGAAGGTTGCTTTGCCGGTCGCGACATCTTCGCCCTTCTGGTTGCGGGAGTAGATGTCGAACTTATAGGACTTTCCGTGCGGAGTCTCCTCGACGCCCGTCACCTTGCCGCCCACAGTCAAGACGTCTCCGAGGAAGACCATGCCCTTGAAGCGGGTCTGGAACTCGCCGAGCAGGCCGCGATCGAGAAAGGGCGAGAATAGCCGGCCCACCTCGGCCATGGTCAACATGCCGTGCTGGATCACGCTCGGCAGACCGAGGTCGGTGGCCATCTGATCGATCGTGTGGATGGGGTTGTAGTCGCCCGAGGCGCCGGCGTACTTGATCAGCGTAAGGCGATCGACGGCGGGAAGCGTGAGGCTTTCGAGTTCCTGACCGTTTTCCCAGGACAGTGCATCGGTGCTCTTCGAGGTCATGATTTTATGCTCCCGCGCTCTGCGCCGCTTCGGTGACGATGATGGTGGAACTCGACCGGAAGATCTCCTTGCCCTCGGCGTCCTCGCCCACGGAGGTCAGGATGAGGAAGGTCATCTTTCCTAAAGCGCCGTTGCGCTCGTTGGCGCTGTCCAGCGTTACGTAGCACGACACATCCTCGCCCACGTAGAGGGGCCGCTGGTAGCTGAAGCCCTGCTGTCCGTGGATGAGGCCCGCCCCCGGCAGGTTGAACCCCTCAATGGGGGCATACTCGAACGTGACCGGGAAGGTGGGCGGGGCGAGGAGACGGCCGTGGCGGCTCACGCGCGCGGCTTCCTCGTCCTTGAACAGCGGGTTGTCGTCGCCAATGGCCTGCGCGAATTTACGAACGGCGCCCCGCTCGACGGTGTTGGTCACCACGGGCGAACGTCGCCCGATAAACTGATCCCACATTGGATAGCTCTCCACACTAATCGTTCGACGATCGCCGCACCCGCGTGACGACAACATCGTCGCCACGCGCGTACCAATGCTGCCTAGAAGTGGTCGGGACCGCCCGCGACGTAGAGCACCTGGCCGTTGACGAAACCCGCTTCTTCTGAGGCGAAGAACGTGGCCGCCGCGGCGATGTCGGTGGGCTGGCCGATGCGACCCGCCGGGATAAAGGCCGAGGCGCCCTGCACGAACTGCTCGAAGCTCACGCCCATGCGCTCCGCCGTGATGCGCGTCATCTCCGTCTCGATAAAGCCTGGAGCGATGGCGTTGGCCGTGACGCCGTACTTGCCCAGCTCGATGGCCAGCGTGCGTGTTAGTCCTTGAAGGCCAGCCTTGGCCGTGGCGTAGTTGACCTGGCCGCGGTTGCCGAGCGCCGAGGTGGACGAGAGCGAGATGATGCGGCCATACTTCTGAGGGACCATCACCTTCTGGGCGGCACGGGCGCAGAGGAAGGCGCCGCGGAGGTGGACGGCCATGACGGTGTCCCAGTCGTCGTCGCTCATCTTAAAGATGAGGTTGTCGCGCAGCACGCCGGCATTGTTGACCAGAATGTCCAGGCGGCCAAACTGCGCGGCCGTTTTGGCGACAGCGGCGTTCACCGCCTCCGGCTCGGACACGTTGACCACCGCCGAGATGACGTCGAAGCCCCGGTCTTGAAGTTCCTTGGCCGCGGCCGAGACCGTCTCCTCGTTGACGTCGGTCAGACAGACCTTCGCGCCCTCCTGGGCAAAGCGCTCGGCGATGCCGCGCCCGATGCCGCGTCCGGCCCCCGTAATGAACGCTACCTTATCCTTCAGCCTATCCAATGTCTCGGTGCTCCCTTTCTAGTCGTGCTTTCTCGCAAGTTCGAGCTTAGCCACCGCCACGCGGTGTACTTCGTCCGGTCCGTCCGCCAGGCGCAGCGTGCGGTTCAAGGCCCAGGCGCGCGCCAGGAAGGTGTCGTTACTCACGCCGGCCCCGCCGTGCGCTTGGATGGCGCGGTCCAGCACGTTGAGCGCGACGGTTGGCGCGACGACTTTAATCATAGCAATTTCAGTTTGCGCCGCTTTGTTGCCGACCGTGTCCATCATATGCGCGGCCTTGAGCGTGAGCAGACGGGCCTGATCGATCTCGATGCGCGAGTCGGCGATCCACTCGCGCACGACGCCTTGGTCGGCCAGCGGCCGGCCAAAGGCGATGCGCTCTTTCACGCGGTCGACCATCAAGGCGAGCGCGCGTTCGGCCACGCCGATGCAGCGCATACAGTGGTGGATGCGGCCCGGACCGAGGCGCCCCTGCGCGATGGCGAAGCCCTTGCCCTCACCCCACAAGATGTTTTCGAGGGGCACGCGGACGTCGTCGAACTGGATCTCGCCGTGGCCGTGCGGAGCGTCGTCGTAGCCGAAGACCGGCAGCGTGCGCAGCATGTGTACGCCCGTCGTCTCCATGGGCACGAGGATCATAGACTGCTGCTCGTGGCGCGGCGCGGTAGGGTCGGTCTTGCCCATCACGATGGCAATCTTGCAGCGCGGGTCGCCCGCGCCCGAACTCCACCACTTGCGCCCGTTGATCACGTACTCATCGCCGCGCCTCTCGATGCGCAACTGGATGTTGGTGGCGTCGGACGAGGCCACGTCCGGCTCGGTCATGGCGAAGCACGAGCGGATCTCGCCGCGCAGCAGCGGCGTCAGCCATTCCTGCTTCTGCTCCGTGGTGGCGTAGCGCGTGAGCACTTCCATGTTGCCCGTGTCCGGGGCGGAGCAGTTGAAGACCTCCGGCGCGATCAACGACCGGCCCATTAGTTCGGCCAGGGGCGCGTACTCGGCGTTGGTCAGGCCCGCGCCGTCCTCGCTGTCCGGCAAGAACAGGTTCCAGAGACCGGCGGCGCGGGCCTGCCCCTTCATCTCTTCCATGATCGGTGGGATGTGCCAGCGCGTCGGCCCCTCGTCTAACTGCCTCTCGAAGGTCGCCTCGTTAGGGTAGACGACCTCGTTCATGAACGTCGTCACGCGGCGACGCAGCTCCACGACCTTTTCCGAGTACTCAAAATCCATCGGCGGCGCTCTCTCTCACTGGTCTTTGCGATCTCTCATGCACTATGCACTATCATAAGCCGATTGAAAGCCGGGGGCAAGCAGGCGACTATACTCAAAAAAGACGACGATGTTGGCAAGATGGTACGCGAGGAGGCGGCGATGGACTTTGCACTAAGCACGCGGCACGAGGAGATTCGACGAACGGCGGCAAAGGTCGCGCGCGAGGTCGTGGCGCCGCGCGCCGCCGAGGTCGACCGCGAGGGAGTCTTTCCCTGGGACTACGTCGCCGCCTTCCGCGAGGCGGGTCTGCTCCGTCTGGGCCTGCCCGTGGAGTACGGCGGCAGCGGCGACGGTTCGCTCGGCCTCGCCCTCGCCGTGGAAGAAGCAGCCAAGTACTGCTGCTCCGCCGGCCTGATCCTCTTGACCACGCGCCTCGCTACCACGGCCATCGACATCGCTGGGTCCGCCGCGCAGAAAGAGCGCTACCTGCGCGGCGTAGCCGCCGGTGAGCTGCGCGGTTGCTTCGCGCTGACCGAACCGGGCGCCGGCTCCGACTCGTCCTCCATCGCCACGACCGCACGACGCGACGGCGACTCGTACGTGCTCGATGGCATGAAGATCTGGGCCGGTCAGGCCACCGTGGCCGACTTCGCCCTCGTCGTGGCCAAGACGGACTCCGCTAAAGGCAATCGCGGCGTCAGCGTCTTCTTGGTCGATCTGCCCAATTCAGGCTTCCGCATCACGCGCGAGCTGCCCAAGATGGGCGTGCTCGGCGTGCCCGTGGTGGAGATCGTGCTACGCGACTGCCGCGTCCCGGCCTCGGCGCTGCTCGGAAGGGAGAACGAGGGCTTCAAGCTGGTGATGCGCCACCTCAACGCCGTGCGGCCCCTCGTGGCCGCGCGCGGCGTAGGTCTGGCGGCAGGAGCCTCGGCCTACGCGCTGGCCTATGCCCGTTCTCGCCGCACTTTCGGACAGCCCCTTATCGAGCACGAAGCCGTCATGTTCAAGCTGGCCGAGACGGCTATGCGCATCGAGGCGGCGCGCCTGCTGACCTACCGCGCGGCCTGGCTCGTCGATGAGGGGGGAGACGACCGCGACGTGGCGCACCACCTGTCCATCGCCAAGACCATGGCCAGCGAGGTCGCGGTCAAGGCGTCGGAAGACGCCGTGCAGATCCTCGGCGGCATGGGCTATCTCAAGGACTACCCCGTGGAACGTTTCTACCGCGACGCTAAGCAGTTGACTCTCGTCGAGGGCACGAGCGAGATCCACCGCCTCATTATCGGACGCGCCCTGCGCGACGGCCTGCTCGATTGGGAGGTGGATGTGGACGCGATGGGCATACTGCCGCACAGCCCAGACGACGACGCCCTCCGTGAGGCACGCATCGCCGCGCTCGACCTGCGCGAGGTAGAGCATCCCGCTGCCGCGCTCTCGCCCTCGTAAGGCGTGCGGTATTATCGTCGCCGTCCCAGGGTCCGCGGCCTGTACAAGCCCTTGAAGCTGCCTACGACAAGGCCTGTAGCGGCGTTCACGTCACAGACCCTGCCTACATACACATTGATGCGCTGACCGCGGCATCATCGATTTGTCATTTAGAAGTCACAGCGGCGTCATGGAGGGGCCGTAGAGTGGAGGACGTTGCCATGCAAACACGAACCGATGATAGGAAGAGAACAAGCTATGGTCCTGCGTACGACAGCCGCGATCGCATCTCCACCGCTTGCCCGGCGCAAACCCGAACGACGCGGCGCCCACGTAGGGTCCACGCCGCCCCCTAAGGAGAACGAGAAGACGGCTACATCCCTATCCAGCACGCTGCTGTCGTCGCGCTGGAACCGGGCATTGCGCTTCGCCGCCGTCGGCGGTGCGACGGGCGCGCTCCAAATCCTTATTCTAGTCGTGCTTGAAGGGCGTGGGTGGGCCGCGTTGCCGGCCAACGCGGTCGGCTTCGTGTTCTCGGCGCAGGTCAACTTCGTGCTTAATTCCACGTTTACCTGGCGCGACCGGGCAGGCTCAAGGCCGCTATGGCGTCGCTGGGCGCTGTTCCAGGGCTCGATTGCCTCCACGGCAGTCTTAAACCAGATCGTCTTCGCCGGGGCGCACGTCTTCGCGCCGTCGATCGTCGCGTCGATGTGCGGCATCGCCGGCGCCTCGGTCGGCAACTTCGTACTAGGCGACCGGCTTGTGTTCCGACGGGGAGGAGCGACCGTGACGGCGCCTAGCCCGGAGCAAGCGGCCTAGGCTCGGCCACGGCCCCGACGATGTCTGCCGAGAAGGTAAAAGAGGGAGAAGGACAATGTGTGGACCGTTCTGGGCCGCGAAGAGGCGGCATCTCGATCTCGACAAAGCTGTGTCCCAGCCTGCGCCGGCGTCGCTGCGTGTCCTGGCGATAGGCAATGAGGATCGCGTGAAGGTGATGTTGCATCGGGGCGGCTATGGGAACGCGTCGATCATCGGGACGAACGACGTGTGGGACGGACACGTTTTACACGAACATGCACCCTGGGACATCGTCGCCATCGCGTATCGTCCCGACGACGGCCGCGACGTAGCCCTTTGCCGCGCCCTCCGTGGGGGCGGCGTCGAAACGGCCATCGTCGTTTCGAACATTTTCTCCAGCCGCACGAAAGTCATCGACGTGCTCAACGCCGGAGGGGACGACTGCATCGCCGACGCCATGCCGGACGGAGAATTGCGCGCACGCCTCGCCGCGCTGCTGCGTCGCTACGCTCGCCACCAGGACGCAAGGGCCATTCACTCGACATAAATCAAGAGAGTGAGATTATGCCTCGCCTGACCTTGTGCTCGTTTCCTCACGAGGCCGCGCCCCTGTTTTCGACGCGTGCGTGACTTCCTGACGCCGTTGGACTTTGCCGCGCTGGTTCGTCCTCAGCGCGCCGTCCGGGCAGACTATAACGTACTGTGATGGCGGCGAGATCAGGAGAGAAAACGATGGCTTCTATGTGGGCGCGGGGCGTTGGCGGAGCGTTGCTGGTGTTGATAGGGATCGTGTGGATACTGCAGGGGTTCAACGTGATCCGCGGTTCTGGAATGTCGGGCCACGTGCAGTACGCGGTGCTCGGACTCGTGGCGATCTTGTTTGGAGGCTGGCTGCTCTCCGCCATTCGGCCGACGAAGCCGGGGTCGACCGGTCGATAGAGTAAGGCTCACAATTCTGCTTGGAAGAAGTTTCTATGGCCCCTATAGTAGCATGAAGCATACGAAGCGGAAGACGAGAGGAAAAACGCATGACGAGCCCACGCAGCGCACCCTATGGGTCTTGGACTTCTCCCTTAACGTCGGAATCGATCACCGCGGGGACGTTGGGTTTGAGCGACATCGTTCTCGACGGCGCGGACATCTACTGGAGCGAGTCGCGCCCTACCGAGGGCGGCCGTAGCGTGATCGTCAGGCGCACCTCAGACGGACGGACCCAGGATATGACGCCCGCCCCCTTCAACGTGCGCACACGCGCGCATGAGTACGGCGGCGGCGCCTACGCCGTCGCCGACGGGACGCTTTACTGCTCCAACTTCGCCGATCAGCGCCTCTATCGCCTTGTCCCCGGCAGCGCGCCAGAGCCCCTCACGCCGGACGCCGCGCTGCGCTACGCCGACGCGGTCGTCGACAAGGCGAGGGGGACGCTCATCTGCGTGCGCGAGGATCACCGCGGCGAAGGCGAGGCCGTGAGCACGCTTGTGAGCGTGGCCTTGTCCGGGGACGAGGCCGGGGGCACGGTGTTGGTCTCGGGCGCCGACTTCTACTCGTCGCCCCAACTCAGCCCCGACGGTGCGCGTCTGGCTTGGCTGACCTGGAACCACCCTAACATGCCCTGGGATGGCACGGAGTTGTGGAGCGCGCCCGTAGGCGCCAACGGGACGCTCGGGGCCGCCGAGCTTATCGCGGGCGGCCTCGATGAATCGGTCTTTGGCCCGCGCTGGTCGCCCGACGGCGTGCTCTACTTCGTCTCCGACCGCACGGGCTGGTGGAACCTCTACCGCCGCCAGAGTAGAGGCGACGAGGCGCTTGCACCGATGGAGGCCGAGTTTGGCCTGCCGCAGTGGGTCTTTGGCCTCTCTACCTACGGCTTTAGCACGGCGAGCGACGTGATCTGTTGGTCCACGCGCGATGGCGCGGACCACCTGGCGCGACTCGACGCCGCGACCGGCGCTCTAACGCCGCTCGACCTGCCCTACACGGAGATAGACAGCGTGCGCGTCGCACCGACCTACGCCGTCATCCTGGCTGCGTCGCTCACGGAGCCGACGGCGGTCGTGCGCCTCGACCTCACGACAGGCTCCACCGAGGTGTTGCGCCATGCCAGCACCTTCACGGTCGACCCTGGCTACCTCTCAACCCCGCGGCCTATCACGTTCCCCACCGAGAACGGGCTGGTCGCCCACGGCATCTTCTACCCGCCACACAACCGCGACTTTGTCGCGCCGGAGGGCGAGAAGCCCGTCCTGATCGTGCGCAGCCACGGCGGCCCGACGTCCTTTACCGGCAGCGGCTTCAACCTCGGCGTGCAGTTCTGGACGAGCCGCGGCTTCGCCGTGCTCGACGTGAACTATGGCGGGAGCACCGGCTATGGGCGCGCCTATCGCCAGCGCCTTGACGGCCAGTGGGGCATCGTCGATAGGGACGATTGCGTCAACGGCGCGCGCTACCTGGCGGAACAGGGACTGGTCGACGGTGAGCGCATGGCGATCACGGGCGGCTCCGCGGGCGGCTACACGACGCTCTGCGCGCTGACCTTCCGCGACGCCTTCAAGGCAGGTGCGAGTCACTACGGCGTCAGCGATGTGGAGGCGCTCATGCGTGACACCCACAAGTTCGAGTCGCGTTACGGGGATCACCTTATCGGTCCCTACCCCGAGGCGCGGTCTGTCTATTACGAGCGCTCTCCCATCCACTTCGCGCACCTTCTCTCGTGCCCGGTGATCTTCTTTCAGGGACAAGACGACCGCGTCGTTCCCCCGAGCCAGGCGGAGGAGATGGTGGCGGCGTTACGCGAACGTGGTCTGCCCGTGGCCTATATCGCCTACGAGGGCGAGGGGCATGGCTTCCGCCGCGCGGAGAACATCAGGCGCTCGCTCGACGCGGAACTGTACTTCTACGGACGGGTATTCGGCTTCGACCCGTCCGACCACACCGAGCCGGTACACATCGAGAACATGTAACCCCTCACATCCCGCCTTGATCGCGCGAAATCGTCCCCTATCAAGCGCCGGAGAAGACGATTACATCGCGGATGACAGGGCGGGCGAGAAACTGCGCGACCTCATCACCTCTGCTAATGATATGTCGTACCACCCTCATGCCTTCAGAGCCTGCCGCGCTAAGCATTGTAGATCGCGGCAAGCGTGGGAACGCCGTAGAATGTCTCTGCCAGCCATCTAAAAGCGGGATGACCGTCGCCGGCGATCGTGCGGACGAGGTAGTCGCAGAGACTGAGGCCGTTGTCGCCGTTGGTCATAACGACGATGCCCGTTCCCAGGGCAGGTAAGGCTAGGGCAATACTCTTGTAGCCAGGGTTATCTCCCCAGTGCCAGAACGCCGGCCCGAGGTCGGTGTCTTCCAATCCCCAGCCCAGTCCCCACGCCAAGGCGTCGCCGAGGCGGATCTGGGGCTGGAGCATAGCGTACGGCGTCTCGATGGAGGGAAGATTCGGCAGTCGAGGCGACTCCAGCATGGCGCAAAGGAAACGCGCGAAGTCTGACGCCGTCGTGTGTAGGCTCGACGCCGCTTCCGGTCCGTCGCCGCTATAGGGCTTGGTAGGGCGCCCGTCGTCGTCGTGCGCCTTGGCGAGGACCGGATCGTCCGACGCGGGCCAGCGGTAGTTGCTCGAGACCAGGCCGAGCGGATCGAGCACAGCCTCTCTCATAAATACATCGAGCGGTTGGCCGGTAAGGTGTTCGACTACTTTTTGCAGATAGACGTAGCCTTCGCCAGAATAGCTAAACACCTCGCCTGAAGCGTGTCGACGCACGAAGGGCTCACTCTTGGATCGCCAGTTGGGCCAACCCGTCGTGTGACACAGCACGTGCCGCGCCGTGATGGTCGCGATCTGTGGATCGTCGGACATGTACGAATCCGGGACGTAGGCGCTCAAGGGGGTCTCGAGATCGAGAATCCCGCGCTCAACCAGTCCCAGGACTGCGTAGGCGAAAAGTGGCTTGCTCAATGATGCGGCCTGAAAAACAGTGTCCGTCGCCACGTTTCGTACAGGTCGAAGGGAGGCGAGGCCGTATGAGGCAGCCCACGTAACTTTGGCCTCCCTCACGATGGCCACGGATAGTCCGGGAACGCGCGCTTCACTCAGGAGGGTGGGAAGCTCGTCCGACACTCTGGCCAAGTCGCCGTCTTGCGAATCACTCATGATGTCTCATCTTCTTCCACAACGGTGTCGGAGACGGCATGTGCTGCTACGCGCGGGCGGCGACGTTGGGAGAAGACGGCGTGGCGTTGGGGTCGCGGGAGAGGAAGCGGACCTCCTCGGCAATGGCGCGGCAGCGCGCCGCGCGGTCGTCGCGCGGTCCGAGGTACAGTGGAGCGCCGTAGCGCAGCGTGACCTCCCAGGAGAGGCGGCCATGAAGCCTGCGGTAATAGAGGCCCGCCGGGATGATGGCGACCGGCGTGCGACCGCCGCTCTGCGCCAGCTTCACCAGACGAAGAAAGCCAGGCTCGAAGGGCAAGAAGTCGTCGGCGTCGCGCAGGTTTTCGCGTTTGCCAGGGTTCGGATCGACGACGGGATACGCCTCGGGAAAGATAATGAGCAGGCGGTCCTCGCGCAGCAGGTTTACCGTATCGCGCACGGCGCGCCGTAGATAGTGGGTCTGCTCCTCCTGGTTGAAAGCGCTGCCGGCCGACGTGACCGAGCCGTCGTCGCGCACGAGCGGGGGACGCAGGCCGTCGCCGCGCAACACGACCGGCCAGCGCGCCGTGGAGCAGGCCGACTCCATGACGCGGCGACTTAGAGAATCCTGCACCCAGTCGAGCGCCACCATGATGTGCGCGGCGCGCGGCAGGCTGGCCACGAGCACGGCGCCGTCGTAGAGGTTGTGGAAGTGGTGCGCCGCCACGACGACCGGCCCCGTGGCCGGAACGTTCTCCAATCCCTCGACGTGCAGGCGGACGTGGCGGCGCAGGCCGACGCGCGCTGTCGTACGCAGGGCCGTGCGGGCCAGGGGCTCAAGCGATTCGAACATCATGTGATTCTGTTTCAGCGGGTCGTTCAGCGGCCGGCGGCGGACGATCCGCTCGGCGTCAACTTGTCCACGACGAAGGCCGGGGCCGCGTGGCGCGCGGTCGCGCGCGGTCTCACCCAGACGAGCGCCGCCGGCAGGAGGCCGCAGACGACCGCCGCGATCGCCGTCTGCCAGAGGCCTACGCTGAGGCTCAGCGCCATAGCCCAGAGCGTATCGACGAGGTAGATGCCGAACGGCAGCCAGCGTGGGATGCGCGAGGGCGTCGGGTCGGAGAACCAGAGCAGGCGGCTGAGCACCATGAAGGCCGCGCCCGTGCCGAACCAACCGAACAAGTTGCGCAGGGGCATACCGAAGTAGGGGCCGACCTCAAACCAGTTCCAGAACTTAATGGGCATCTGCGGCGCGGCCATGGCCGGATCGAGCACGAGGTCCCACGACGTAAGCAACCATCCACCAAGCACTAACGCCCCGACGACGCGCCGCCAGTTGCCTCCACCGACGATGATGACGGCGAGCAGGTAGGCGGCAAAACCCATATAGAACCAGGAGAGCGGCACGCTGTAGGGCACGCGTCCGCCCAGCTTGGTCCCTAGAAAGCCGCCGTAGGAGTAGCCGCCGAAAGGCCAGCCCGTGCCCGTACCCATCAATTCCGCGCTCAGGGGGAAGATCGTGCCGACCACCGCGAATACAGCGGTTTTCCAGACGCCGATCGTGGTCACCCCGAAGGCGATCATCGTGGCCGCGCCCAGGATCATCTGCGTCTCGGCTCCGTGAAGCATGGCCGTGGGGAACAAGGACGCGGCCAGGGGGATGCCGCTATAGAGCTGGGGGTGCGGAACCATGACGAGCAGGCCGACAAGCCCGAAAACGATCGACAACACATGGAGACTGAAAAGCCCCGCGACGATCAGAAATGAGAGCGGCGGTATGGACCTGGATCTCACGATTTCCTCTTCCTCTTTTTATCCCCACGGCGCCCGAACTCTACACGAGGCGACGACCGCGCCACGTGTGACTCCGACGCGCTAAGCTGCGCCATAACGCTGCCGCAACCGGTAGATCGCAGAGCGGCGAGAGCCAGTACCAGGGCTCGACGGCCCTGTAGGCTCTGCGCATCCCAACCAAGACGCCGCAGCGTGCCGCCGTCAGAATCAGCGCCGTCACGGTCGCCGTGCTCCAGGCCGCACGCCCGCCCCCTCCCGTCGCCCAAGCTGACCGTCCATAGACCAGGAGCAGGACAGCTTGCGGCAGCGGCAGAGCTTGCACGAGCGTTACCTCACATAAGCCTATGATACCCGCGACACCCGAGAATTGGTCGCGGAGCGTCAGCGAACGCGGCCAGTTGCACCACATCTCGCGCCAGCCCTCATACATCTTCACCGAGGCCAGAGCGTCGCCTTCGTAGAATCCAACGGCCTGGCCCGCGCGGGCCAGCACACGGGCGATGGTGACATCCTCGCAGCGCGACGCGCGGGCCACGGCGATAGCGCCCGTCTCGTCCAGCACGGAGCGCGCGGCCAGGAAGCACTGGCCGTTGGCCTGCACCATGCGCGGGTTGGCGACGGCATGGCCAGGCATGCCCAGCCTGTAGACGACCGTCGTCAAGAAGGCAGGGTGCAAGATCGATTCTCCAGGGCCGGCCACGTCCTGGCGCGTAGCGATGCTGAGGGCGGAGACATGAACCGCGCGAGCGTGGGCCATGAGTGCGGCAGCCAGTGCAGGCGTGGGACGCACGTCGGCGTCGATCGTCAGCACCCAGGGCAGCGTGGGGTCGCCCCGCTCGAGACCAACCTGCAAGCCCCAGGCTTTGCCGTTCCAATGGGCTGGGACGGGCGACGCGTCGATCAGCTTCACGCGCCCGTCGCGCGCAGCGTAGGCTTTAACGAGATCGGGCGTCTTATCGGTCGAGCCGCCGTCGACGACGAGGATCTCGCCGACGCATGATCCCTGCGCGGTCAGGCCGTCGAGGCAGGGCGCCAGACGCCGCTCTTCGTTTAGTACGGGGACGACGATGGAGACGCACGGCGCCGCCACGTCGTCCGGGGCCGCGGGCTTCACCTTCGATCCGTTGGCCGTCCCTATAAAGCGGGCCAGCACGCGTGCGCCCAGCGCCGCTTGCACGACGGCGGCGCCGAGGAGAAGTGTAGCGCCCGGCAAGAAGGAAAGGGTATCCGTCCGCCGCGTCACACTGTCGCCTTCCCGTGCTCGCAATCGAGTTCCGCTATGCACCATCTGTCCACTCCGTGGCGACCGCCGACCCCGATTGGAAGAAGCGGCGCTGGTCTACTCCAGTTCAGGCGTTGCACCGGACGTCATCTCTTGAAGCGTCTTGCCGGAGGCCACGACCTGGAGGTGCAGGCGGCCGCCTTCGCGCCAGGAGTACACGTAGCCGGCGGCATCGGCGGCCATCCGCGCGGCCACGGCCCGCGCGGCCCGCTCGGAGCGGGCGCCGGGCCGCGCGTCGAAGAAGACAGAGCCCAGGTACTCGTCGTCGGGCATATCCTCGCCGATCAGCTCGGCCAACTGGTCCAGGCCAAAGACCACCAACGGCTCCGGCAGCCCCGCCGTCTCCTCAGGAAAAGCGTCGAGCGCATCAGACAGGTAGAGCCGCATCCGCGTCACGGCTTCGGCGTTGTCGTCGCCGTCAGGGTTGTCGAGTGGATAGACGTAGACAAGACGGTTATGCGATGGGTCTTGATAGAGAAAAGCGAGGTTGACGCGCGCGATGCGTTCGCACGAGGGACACTGCACCGTGTTGAACACTCCCGCTAGAACGGCGTAGCGCAGGCCCGGCGTCTGCGTGGCCGTGAGCGAGTGGAACAGCGGGCGGCGGAAGTGGCGGCCACACGCGCAGCCGAGGTCATGCACCATGAAGCGCGTCATGCCTGTACCTTCTCGTGTAATCTGGGTTATCGTATGGGACACGTCGTCGCACGTTCATCTGCTAAGGCGCCCCTACGAGGGCATAGCCGAACGGCGCCCTATTTCCGCGCCCATTTCTCGGCCGCCATCTATCTCTAAAGAGCGTACCATGAGCGTCAAACACTGAGACGCGGTGGCTTGCCGGACGCTTTCGACCGCGACGAAGCGCCTCACGACGCGTCAAGAAAGGCCTGAGAAAACTGTGACGGAGGTTTTTGACGAGAGGCAGCTCCGTTTCATCTGTCGCCCCTGTCATACGATGCCTTAATTGCTTTGATGAAAAGGGAGGGCGATACTACGGGGAAAGAAGCTTGGAAGGGATGATGGAACGGGCATGGAGCACGCGACGCCAATAGATTCGGAACAGCCAGGGGAGCGGACGAGCAAACCTGTTGTACGGAAAGCGGGTTTGGCGCGGCGCATCGCCTCGGGGATAGTCGTCGGCCTCTCGTTTCTCTATGCGCTTCTGCTGCTTGGCTGGGTGGCCGTCCACGCACTCGTCGGCGACACGCGCTGGTGGTCGTTCCTGCTCAACACCTTCGCCCTCTATTTATTCACGCCCCTCATCGCGATCGTACCGTTGTCTGTCGTGATGCGCAGAACGCTCTTGCGTGCCAGCGCCATTTGGGGGCTCTTATTGTTCCTCATCACCTACGGCTCGTTGCTGATCCCGCCCGCGCTGCGCGCTAGTCCGCCCGCGAACGCGCCGCGCCTGACCGTGATGACCTTCAACGTCCATAGCACCAACTACAACTCCGCCGCCATCGTGGCCGCGCTGCGCCGCTCTAAAGCGGACATCGTGGGTATGCAAGAAGTTAACGCGACCGTCGGCCAGGCGCTGCACGACAATCTGGCCGACCTGTATCCCTATCAGGTAGCGGGAGAGGGCGGAGTCGTGCATGGCGACGTCATCCTCTCCCGCTACCCCGTGCAGACGACGGGCTACACGCTTCAGGGGGACTGGAGCGACGACCCCCTCGCCGTCCACGTCAACTTTCAAGGCCATATTATCACGGTGCTCGTCGTCCACCCTATCTCCACGCTCTTGACCCGTAATGAGATTCGGGGTGAGACGGCGGCCCGCGCGGAAACGGCCCAGTCGCTCGTCGATTTCGTCCGCGTGCGCACGGAACCGATCGTCGTGCTGACCGACTTTAACGCCACCGACCAAAGCACGCCGTACCGCATGGCGACGCAGGTGCTCGGCGACGCCTGGCGCGAAGGAGGCTTTGGCTTCGGCCTAACCTTCCCCGGAGACACGACGTTCGAGGGCTCGCGTCCGCGCGTGCGCCAGTTTTACATCCCGCAGTGGATCGTGCGCATCGACTACGTGTTCCACACGCCGCAGTGGCAGACGGTCGAGGCGCACATCGGACCATGGGACGGCGCATCGGACCACCGGCCCGTCGTCGCCACCCTCGCCCTTGTGGATCCAACGGCCCTGACGCCAGGGAGCGGCGCCCCACTGCACGGTGCAAAACCACGCTCAAGAGTAGAGCACGCATGATAAAATAGCAGGTGCTGTACCCATTTTTGGTGAAAAAACGCGTAAAGCTCAGCAAAGCAAAAGGTTTTTCCGAGATGAATGCGCCCCTTACCGTAGCCGACCTACTAGCCGAAGCGGCGCTCTTTTCAACGGAAGAGAGCAACCATTACGAACCATCGTTGTTTGGCGTGACCGATGGAAGGCCGTAGGAACATATATAGAGCACAAGTTCGTCGCACGCCTTTTGAATACTTATTCTTTTGCCAAGGGCAATTCTGCGTCTGGCACAGGCATTCCGAGCCTCGACGTAGACATCAAAGTAACAAGTAGGAGACAGCCTCAATCGTCATGTCCCTATCGCGCGGCACGTCAGAAAATTTATGGCCTTGGTTACCATCTGCCCATTTTCGTCTATGAGAAATCAGACGATCCTGCCCAGGACGCCGCTAGACTCGATATACAACACGCTATTTTCGTCGAAAAAGAGCGTACGGGCGACTATCAGATGACGCGCGGCCTTCGCGAGATCATCGAACACGATGGAAACCTAGAAGACCTCATCGCGTTCATGCACGACTACAGGCTGCCCGGCGACGACATAGAGATCACCACAATTGCCGAGCAGCTCCTGGAAGAAAAGCCAGAGCAAGGATATCTAACCATCTCGAACGCCCTGCAATGGCGGCTTCAGTATAGTAGAGCCATACAGCAAGCCGATGTCGTCGCGGGCATTAGGCGCATTGTATAAAAGGGAGCGGGATCGTGGGCCGACCGGCTAAGACCGATCATACAACGGAGTTTGGAGATTTCCAAACGCCTCTCAACCTTGCATACGCGGCGACAGAGGTTCTCCGGCGCCATGGCCTATGCCCTCGCTCGATCTTGGAACCTACCTGTGGACAAGGAGCATTCGTAAGGGCAGCCGCCACTACCTTTCCTCATGCTGCATTGATCGTCGGCATCGACATCAATCAGCAACATTTAGATGTAGCCCAGACCGCTTTACACTCATCGGACCATCGCGTTGAGCTGCGTCAAGGCGATTTTTACGCGCTCGATGGGCAGAGCTTGGTGACGGAGGTGAACGCTCCGTGGTTGATTCTCGGCAACCCACCATGGGTCACTAACGCTAGTCTCAGCGTGATCGGCAAAGACAACCTGCCTAAAAAATCGAACTTTCACGAACGGTCTGGCATTGAGGCAATCACGGGCAAGAGCAATTTCGATGTTTCCGAGTGGATGATTCTTCGTTGCCTCACATGGGTGCAAGAGTCTAGCGGCGTCGTCGCTATGCTTTGCAAAACGTCGGTTGCACGCAAGGTGCTCCTTCAAACATGGAAGAACAAGATGCCTCCGCGCTCGGCGTACCTCTACAAAATAGATGCATTGCATTGGTTTGGGGCAGCGGTAGACGCCTGCTTCATCGTTATAGATGTCGAGCCGGCAAATCAGGTTCAGATACCGACATGTGATATTTTTGATGGTTTAGATTCTGAGCATCCCACACAGACGATCAGCTACGTCGATGGATACATTGTTTCCGACCTTACAACGTATGCCAAGCATCGTAGCTTGCTCGGTCGCCCCGAAGACCAGTTCGTCTGGCGATCCGGCATCAAGCATGACTGTGCGAAGGTCATGGAACTGAGGACAACGTCGATCGGCTATCAGAATGGGCTTGGCGAACGAGTGGTTCTTGAAGATGCCATGGTGTTTCCTCTGCTGAAAAGCTCAGACATCGGCAACGGACGCATTGACTGCCGAGGTGCTATGGTCGTGACGCAAAAAGCAGTCGGGCAAGAAACGGCGTCTATTAAAACGACCGCACCATTGACTTGGGCGTATTTGCAGCGCCACGCCATGTTGTTTGAGAAGCGCGGCAGCACGATCTACAAGGGCAAGCACGCCTTTTCTATCTTTGGAGTTGGACCCTACAGCTTCGCTCCATGGAAAGTGGCCATATCTGGCTTCTATAAACATTTGCAGTTTGTGAAGGTCGGCCCGGTCGATGGTCGCCCAGTAGTTTTCGACGACACCGTGTATTTTTTACCGTGCCAATCCGAGGAAGAGGCTCATTTTATCATCGCGCTGTTTTGCTCACAACCCGCTCAAGAACTGTTGAACGCAATGATCCATTGGGATGAGAAACGCCCCATTAGCGCCGACATCCTCAGGCGTCTCAGCGTGCGCAGGCTCGCCCTTCATTTGGGCCGCGAGCAAGACTATCGACGTTTCGCGAACGGCGACATGGCGCTCATTCAACACGCCAATAGCGTCAGAGCAAGCAACTAGTGAGCCCTGCCCCATTGTGTCCACTATAAAACGCAGGGCGCCAATCTGGTTGTCCAAGCTCAGGGCCGCGGTGCATATCGCCCTTTCTTGAAGCGGATTCATGCGTAGGGCAGCCGATTCACGAAGAGCCGACGGACTCGTCGTCTTTATCTTTGCGCCGCTCGGCGCCGCGATCGGCGTAGACGTGGATATCCACACCAGGAAGGCCGCGTAGGAGGTCGCGCGAGACCGAGCCGTGCAGGAACTCGTACCAGCGGCCATGCGTCGGGTGACCGATCACGACCTGCGTCACACCCCGCGACCGTGCGAAGGCGACCAACTCCTCGGAGACCTTGCCGCGCAGGCGCACGACCCTGGCGCCGAGGTCGTCCGCTAGCTGCAGCGTGGCGCGCAACTGGCGCTCCTCTTCGATCGTCTGCGCCTGACGTGGCCCGTGTTCAGGCTCGACCGTGACGATGGAGATGTCGGCCTTTAGTGCGGAAGCCAGGCGCCAGGCGCGGCGCACGAGTGCTTTGTCGGAGCGGCGATGGTCCACCGCCGCCATGATGTGCTCCACCACGGGGGCAAGCTCGACGCGGCCTTCGTCGCGCATATAGCGGTCGAGTTGAAGCTCCACGCTGTGCGCGGTGGCGCGCAGCGAGAGTTCGCGCAGCGCGGTCAGGTTCTGGGGCGTGAAGAAGTTGTCCAGCGCGCGTCTGGCCTGCGCCTCCGGGTAGATGTCGCCCTGTTTCATGCGCCCGATGAGCGCCTCGGGCGTGATGTCGATCAACTCGACCTGTTCGGCCTCCGCCAGGATGCGGTCAGGCGCGGTTTCATGCACGGCCACGCCGCTGAACTGGGCCACCGTGTCGTTGAGGCTCTCGATGTGCTGGATGTTGAGCGTCGAGATCACGTCGATGCCGGCGTCGAGGAGGTGCTCTACGTCTTCGTACCGTTTCTCGTAGCGTGAGCCGGGCGCGTTGGTGTGCGCGAGTTCGTCCACGAGCACGACTCGCGGATGGCGCGCGACGATGCCGTCGAGATCCATCTCCGTCAACGTGACGCCCTTGTAGGCGACCTCGCGCAGGGGAACACGCTCGAGGTCGCCGATCTGCGCGGCCGTGCCCGACCGGCCGTGCGTCTCGACCACGCCGATGACCACATCGGTCCCACGCGCTTTAAGCCGGTGCGCCTCCTGGAGCATCTCGTAGGTCTTGCCCACACCGGGGGCCGCGCCAAGGTAGATGCGTAGGCGCCCACGCGCCGGACGCTCGTCCGCCTTGAGACGTGCGAGCAGCACGTCAGGGTCAGGGCGCTTGTCGTTTTTCACGAACCTATTTCAAGGCGTCCAGGGCCAGATTGAGCTTGAGGATGTTGACGCGCGGCGCCCCGAACAGGCCGAGGTCGCGGCCCGCGGTATAGTGGTCGACGAGCGCCCTTACACGGGCCTGGCTCAAGCCGCGCGCGTGCGCCACGCGGGCGACTTGCAGGGCGGCGTAGGCAGGGCTGATGTCGGGGTCGAGGCCGCTGGCCGAGGTGGAGACGGCGTCGCTGGGCAACGTATAGTTGGCTGGCAAACCGTCTTCCTTGCGTATTTGAGCGGCCAGCGCCACGGTCGTCGTCAGCAGCTTGGTGCTCGTCGGCCCCAGGTTCGTGCCGCCCGAGGCATCGGCGGCGTAGCCATTCGGGCTCGTCGTCGAAGAAGCCGCCGAAGCACGTCCATGGAAGTAGCGCGGCATGGTGAACGACTGCCCGATCAGGGCCGAGCCGACGACCTGACCGTTATGGGTAATAAGCGAGCCGTTGGCCTGTTCGTGGAAAAAGACCTGCGAGAGGCCGGTCATGGCGAACGGGTAGATGAACCCGAAGACCACGGTGATGACGAGGGTCATGAGGATGGATGTGCGGACGAGGCGCAGCATAGGAAAAGTCTCCTTGTTAAGCGGTCAGGTGGAGGATGGTCAAAATGACGTCGATGATCTTAATGCCTACGAAGGGCACGACGACGCCGCCAAGGCCGTAGATTAGCAGGTTGCGGCGCAAGATCGACGCCGCGCCCTGGGCGCGATAGGCCACGCCACGCAAGGCGACCGGAATCAAGGCCACGATGATGAGCGCGTTGAAGATGACGGCGGAGAGCACGGCCGAGTGCGGCGTGGAGAGGCGCATCACGTTGAGCGTGTCGAGCTGCGGAAACTGGCTGGCGAACATGGCCGGCAAGATGGCGAAGTACTTGGCAATGTCGTTGGCGATCGAGAAAGTGGTCAGCGCGCCGCGCGTAATAAGGAGCTGCTTGCCGATGGCCACGACCTCGATCAGCTTGGTCGGGTCGCTGTCCAGATCGACCATGTTGCCTGCTTCTTTGGCCGCCTGCGTGCCCGAGTTCATAGCCATGCCCACGTCGGCCTGCGCGAGGGCGGGTGCATCGTTGGCGCCGTCGCCGGTCATGGCCACCAGCTTGCCCTCCGCTTGCTCTTTACGGATAAGGGCGATCTTATCTTCGGGCTTGGCCTGCGCGGCAAAGTCGTCGACGCCCGCTTCCTTCGCAATGGTGGCGGCGGTAAGGGGGTTGTCGCCCGTGACCATGATAGTTTTGATGCCCATACGCCGCAACTCGTCGAAGCGTTCGCGCATACCCGGCTTGATCGTATCTTTCAAGTAGATGACGCCCAAAGCCTGCCCATCCTGCGCCACGGCCAGGGGTGTGCCGCCCTCGCCAGAGATACGGTCGGCCACGGTCTTGAGGTCCGCCGGTGGGTTGGGCACGATGCGCGCGACGGAGTCGACCGCGCCCTTCATCGTGCTGTGGCCGTCCACGCGCACGCCGCTCATGCGCGTCTCCGCGGTGAACGGTACGAGTTCGGCGTGTTCGAGGAAAGCGCGGTCGACGCTGACGCCTTTCTCGGCCGCCAGAACGACGATGCTCTTGCCCTCCGGCGTCTCATCGGCCAGGCTCGAGCGCAGCGCGGCCTCGGTCAGTTCGCGTTCGCTGTGGCCGCCCACGGGCACGAACTGGAAGGCCAGGCGGTTGCCGAAAGTGATCGTGCCGGTCTTGTCCAGCAAGAGCGTGTCCACGTCGCCCGCCGCCTCGACAGCGCGTCCGCTCGTGGCTAGAACGTTGAATTGGATGAGGCGGTCCATGCCGGCAATGCCGATGGCCGAGAGCAGGCCGCCGATGGTCGTCGGGATGAGGCAGACGAGCAGCGCGATCAGCGTGACGATCGAGACGGCGGAGCCGGAGTAGATGGCGAACGGCTGGAGCGTGTAGACGGCCAGCAAGAAGATGATGGTGAGCGAAGCCAGTAAGATATTGAGAGCGATCTCGTTGGGCGTCTTCTGACGGCTCGCCCCTTCGACAAGGGCGATCATCCTATCGATAAAGGTCTCGCCGGGGTTGGCCGTGATGCGAATCTTCAAGTGGTCGCTGACGATAGTGGTGCCGCCGGTGACCGAGGAGCGTATGTCCGTGCCCGGCTCCTTGATGACGGGAGCGCTCTCACCGGTGATGGCCGCCTCGTTGACCGAGGCGATGCCCTCGACGACGTCGCCGTCGCCGGGGATCAGATCGCCGGCCTCCACCAGCACGAGGTCGCCGCGCCGCAGTTCCGTCGCCGAGACGACCTGCGGCTGGCCGTTGGACGTGAGGCGTTTAGCCTGGGCGTCGGTGCGTGTGCGGCGCAGCGTATCGGCCTGAGCTTTGCCGCGTCCCTCGGCCATGGCCTCGGCGAAGTTGGCGAACAAGACGGTGAACCAGAGCCAGACCGCCACGGCGCCGGCGAAAAAGCGGTCTCCCGCGATCGTCGTATCGAACAGCGTGCGCGCGAACTCGATCGTGGTGACGACCGCGCCCACCAGCACGACGAACATAACGGGATTGCGCAGTTGCACCCGTGGATCGAGTTTGCGTATGGCGTCGCCGACGGCGCGCCGCGTGATGGCGGGATCGAACAAGGAGAGCGATCGCGAACGCCGCCGCTGCTCGCCTAGTGGCCCGCGCGGCTCCTGTTGAGGCTGTTCCTGCCTCTGTCCCTGCGTAGGGTCAGTCGAGATCATCCCCGTACATCCTCCTTACGTCGGGTCGCCGTCAAGACGACCCGCTGTGTCGAGCGTGGGAGGGTTGGAGCGCGAAAGACAGCGGTGTCCCGGTCCGTCACGCGTTTAGCCCCTGCTCTCCCCTGCATTTAGAAAGTCTTGTGTCCATTGAGCAGTAGTTGCTCGATAACTGGTCCCAGCGAGTAGGCGGGGAGGTACGTCAGGGCCGCGACGATGACGATCACTGACGTGAGCAAGACGGCGAAGGTAGCGCCGTTCGTGGGAAACGTGCCGAGGTTGGCCGGGACCGTCTTCTTTTTGCCCATCGACCCCGCGATGGCGATCAGCGGCGTGTAGAAGAGGAAGCGACCGATGAACATGACGAACGAGCCGGACAGGTTGTACCAGTTGGTATTGGTGGTCAGGCCGCCGAAGGCCGAGCCGTTGTTGGCGTTCATCGAGGTGTAGGCATACAGGATTTCCGAGAGTCCGTGCGGCCCCGCGTTGAGGATCGAACTCGTGCCCCACGAGCCAACTATGGCGATGGCGGCGAAGATCAAGATGTTGGCCGGGGAGATGAGCAGCGCGATGGAGGCCATCTTGACCTCGAAACTCTCGATCTTCTTGCCGAGATACTCCGGCGTCCTGCCCACCATGAGTCCAGCGATAAACACGGCCAGGATGGCGTACATCAGCATGCCATAAAGGCCCGCGCCGACGCCTCCGAAGATAACCTCGCCCGTGGCCATGTTGGTCAAGAGGACGAGGCCGCCGAGCGGTGTGTAGCTCTCGTGCCAGCTGTTGATCGCTCCACACGAGGCGTCGGTCGTGATCGTGGCGAAGATGGCCGAGTCGGCGATGCCGAAGCGCACCTCCTTGCCTTCCATATTGCCGCCGGACTGCGTCGCGCTAGCCATCGTGGCGACCCCCGCCCGCGATGCTATGGAGACATTGCCGTTCTGCTCCGCTCCGTTGGCCACGAAGTAACCGACCGAGAACAACGCGAACATGGTCGCCCAGATGGCCCAGCCCTGCCGCGTGTCGCCCACCCACTTGCCGAACATGTAGACGAGCGCCGAGCCGAGCAAGAAGATGGAGACGATCTCGGCGAAGTTGGACAAAGGCGTCGGATTCTCGAACGGGTGGGCGGAGTTGGCGTTGAGGATGCCGCCGCCGTTGGTGCCCACCATCTTGATCGCTTCCTGGCTCGCGATCGGTCCCTGCGCGACGAGTTGTTTGCCGCCCTCCAGCGTGTGGACGGCCGTGTAGGGGCTGAAGTTCTGCGGGACTCCCTGCCAGACGAGGAAGAGCGTGTAGACGAAGACGATCGGCAAGAGCACGTAGAGCAGGCAGCGCACCAAATCGACCCAGAACGAGCCGAGTCCGCGCGCCGAGCGCCGTGCCAGTCCGCGCACGAGGGCGACGGCCCAGACGATGCCCATGGCTGCCGAGAGCCAGTTGTGGGTGGCCAGACCGACCATCTGCGTGAGGTAGCTCATGGTGGTCTCGCCGCCGTAGTTCTGCCAGTTCGTGTTGGTCGTGAAGCTGATGGCGGTGTTCCAGCCTAAGAACTCCGAGACGTTGGGCAGCCCTTGCGGGTTGAAGAACGCGCCGTGAAATTGTTGCGTGCGCTCGATAAGATAGGTCAGCAGCAGCGCGACCACGGAGATGCCGAGCGAAGCGACGAGGTATGACCCCCACCCCATCTCCTCGCCTTCGTCTACTCCCGTGACGCGGTAGATGCCGGCCTCGACCGGGCGTAGGATAGGAGAAAGAAACGTCTTTCCACCGGTGAACAGACGATAGAGGTACGTCCCCAGCGGCCTTGCCGTGAGCAGCAGAATCCCGCCGTAGACGACCCACAGGATCACGGAGTGACCTGTCAACCACGTTGGCATCAAAAAACCTCAGGGCGTACGAGCGCCACCACTAAATAGACGAGCAGTGCAAGGGATACGATGGTGAGCAACACGTTCTCGATCATTGACCCCTCCCCATGGCCTGCAGGTGATCGCATCCAGCAATGAACGCGACATTGGCGAAGAATATCCCGAACGTGGCCGCGACTAAGATAATGTCAATCATGTCTTTTCCTTTACGAACGGATGCGCGTCGTGGAAGCGCGGCCGCGTCTACCGGTTCGCCGGCCCGACCGTGGCGCATCGAACGTACCGGTCACTTTATCCGCGAATGCGGCTACACCAAAGGCGATGGCTGCTCCGCCCGCCATCCATACGCCGACCATGACCTCGACCACGACTATTTACCCTTCCGCCGGTACGTTGCCGGCCTCGTTTGTTGAATGAATCGCGCTGTCCGAACGTGCTCCACCCGCGTACCGCGCCACGAGGCGCAACAGTGCCTCCATGGGGAACGGCTTTTCCAGAGACCCGACCACGGCGAACTCGCGGCAAAGGCGTTCGTTAGGCCGGAGCGCCGACATGGCGATCGTAGCGATCGGGTCGCCGGAAGCGTGCAACACGCGCAAGACGTCCCACCCCGATCCGTCCGGCAGGTCGATGTCGAGCAAGATAAGCGTCGGACGCTCCTGACCCGCCAGCGCGGTCGCTTGGGCCACGGTCGAGGCTGCCCGTGCCGTGTATCCGCGCGCGCGCAGGTTGCGCGTCATCGTGCGGGCGAGGGCGGCGTCGTCTTCGACGACCAAGATCGATCCCGGCATAGCTCTTCCTCTTTCGCTGTAGGTGGACGCGTGGACGCGCCGCGCTTATCAACAGCGTAGGGTCGAAGGCCGTAAACGAGGCATAAACGCGCCGTTAATTCTTGTAAATAGGGGCGCGATTTGACGAGGGAGGCGGTGCGAGTGGGAGGAGTCTACTCAGCGTCGGTCGTGAAGCGGTAGCCGATGCCGGGCTCCGTCAAGATGTGGCGCGGGTGCGCCGGGTCGTCTTCGATCTTGTGGCGCAGGCGGTTGATGAAGACGCGCAGATACTGCGTCTCCGTGGTGTAGCGCGGACCCCAGACGGAGGAGAGCAGCACGCGGTGCGTGACGACCGTGCCGACGTGGCGGACGAGGTAGGCCAACAGGTCGAACTCGCGCGGCGTGAGGTCGAGAGGAACACCCGACTGCTTGACCTGGCGTGCGCCAAGATCGATGGTGAGTACGCCTATCTGGATGGTGGAGGCCGTGGGCGTGGCGCCGTGCCGGCGCAGCAGCACGCGCACCCGCGCCAGCAACTCGTCCATGCCGAAAGGCTTCGTCAGATAGTCGTCCGCACCGAGGTCGAGCGCCTGCACCTTGGTCTGCTCCTCACCGCGGGCCGAGAGCACGAGGATGGGAACCTCCGACGCGGCGCGCAGCGACCGGCACACGTCTAGGCCGGAGAGCCCCGGCAGCATGAGGTCGAGCACGACGAGGTCTGGGGGGGCGTCCTCCGCCGCGCTCAACGCTTCCTCGCCCGTCTCCACAGCCGTCACGTCGTAGCCGCGCGCGGCCAAGTTGGCGCGCAGCGTGCGCAGTAGGGCGGGATCGTCGTCCACGACCAAGATACGCGCGCCGCTCATGACACACTCTCCCTCGGAAACAGCGCGTCGGTAAGAGCCTCATCGGGTGGACGCGCGGATGCGCGGACATGCACCAGGGGCACGACGACCGTGAAGGTGCTGCCCTGGCCCGGCGTGCTCTGCACGACGATGCGTCCGCCGTTGGCCTCGACCAGACCCTTGACGATGGCCAGACCCATGCCCGTCCCCGGCGCGGTGCGCGCCGTGCCGGCCACGCGATAAAACTTATCGAAGACCTTCCCCTGCTCGGAGCGTGTGATGCCGACGCCCCGATCGGCGACGGCGATACGCAGCGTCTCGGGGTGTCCACTAGTGCGCGTAGTGCGCGCGACCTCGACGGAGACCGTGATGGGTGTTCCTCGCGGCGAATACTTCGCGGCGTTCTCCAGCAGGTTGGTCAGCACCTGTTCTATCTGCACGGCGTCGAGTTGGACGGCGGGCAGACCGTCCTGGATGTGGACCTGTACGGCGTGGCCGCTCAGGCGTGGCTCCAGGCGGCGCACGACGCGCTCCACCAGTTCGCCCACGTCTTCCCACTCTTTGTCCGCTTTGATCGACCCGGCCTCGATGCGAGAGAGGTCGAGCAGATTGGAGACCAGGCGCGTGAGACGGTCGGCCTCGCCGTCGATGTCTTTAATGAATGCCTGGCGGTCTTCTTCGTCCCATCGCACGTCCGTTTGTAAGAGCGAACTCGACGCGGCTTTGATGCCAGCGAGAGGAGTACGCAGGTCGTGCGAGACCGAGGAGAGCAAGGCGGTGCGCAGACGGTCCGTCTCCTTGGCCACGATAGCCTGTTGCTCCTCCTGGCCGAGGCGGGCTTGTTCTAAGGCGAGCGCCGCGCCGTTGGCGAAGGTCTCCAGCAGGTGCTCCCGCTCGGCGTCTCGTCCGGCCCCCTGCTTGTAGACGAGTTCGAGCACGCCGAGAGCGCGCGCATCGACGCGCAAGGGCAGGAACTGCGCCCGCGCCTGCTTGAGGTGAGGGCGCACCAGATGGCCGTCGCGCAGGCTGGCCCCGGCCATCTGTCCGCTCGATGACGCTCGACCAGATTCGCTGACCCACGAGACCGTCGCGGCCATATTGCGGCTCCCGTCCACACTAAGGTCGAGCGGTATATCTCCCGTGGCGGCAGCGGTCTTCCAGAGACCGCTGCGCTCGTCAGGCAGCAGCACGGCGACGGCTTCAAGGTCGAAGGTCGCGCGGAGACGTGTGGTCAAGGTCTGGAGAACGTCGGCGAGATCGCGGCGCGCGATCAGAGCCAGCGACAGCTCGTAAAGCGCGTCCGAGCTGTGGGCGCGTTGCAGCGCTTCTTCGGAACGGCGGCGGGTGAGATTAGAGAGCTGTCCGACGAGCAGCGCCACGATCAAGAAAACGAGCAACGCTACGACATCGCGCGCCGCACCCACGGTGACGGTGTAGAGAGGCGGGATAAAGAACCAGTCCCAGACGACGGTGGCCACGACCGAGACGAGGGCGCCGGCGCGCCGTCCGCCGATAGCCGAGGCCAGCAAGATCGGAATGAGGAAGAACAGGGGAATGCTGAGGTAGAGCGGTCCACGTGCATTCTCGCCGTCCCACAGATAGAGTATCGGAACGAACGCGCCGACGATGCCGAGGCCAAGAATCGTGGCGAGAATGGGGTGCGGCTCCAGCGGGTCGAGGGCTTCAGCCCAAACGCGCGTGCCTCCTGTCGAGCGACCAGCGCGAGGCGTGCGCTCCGTCATGTCTCCGCCCTTCCTCGCTCTCTACGGTTTTGCGTTCTACCCTTCCTTCATGATATAGAAGCGTGGGGCGTCAATCGCCGTCTCGGTCGAACCAGGAAACGTAGATGAGGGCGCCCCGGTTAGATCCATTGGCGGTGGCTGAAGATCACGAGCGTTCCACCGGACACGATCACGATGCAGGCAAGCATGACGATGAGCCCGAGCGGCGTGGCCAGGATGCTGTTGTGGATGGTGGCGGCGAGCGTCGTGCCGAAGATGCTGACGATGATGCTGGCCGTGAACAGCACGACCGAGACGATGGTCAGCAGGCGAATGACCTGGTTGGTCCGATGCGCCATATGCGAGACGTAGATCTCAAAAGAGCCGTTCACGGCGTCGCGCGCCGCGAGCAGTAAGTCGAGAAGACGGGTTAGGCGCGTCAGCAGATCCTCGTAATACTCCTTGACCTCTTCGTCGGAGACCCAGTGGAAGTCGGGGCGCAGGAACGCGACGACCACGTCGCGGTGCTGATCGGCAAGCTGGCTGAGCGCGAAGGCGTAGCGCTTGAAACGCACCAGATCCTCCAAAAAGCGGTCGGACGTGTCGCGCAGCGCACGCTCCTCCATCTGCTCGATCTGGATCTGCACGTGGCGGTTGAGTTCCTCGTAGTAGGCAAGTAGTTCGTCGATCACGATGTAGAGCATAAACGCGGAGTCGAACTGCACGAGTTCAGGAGAACTCAAGGTACGGGCGCGCAGGTGATCGGCGAAAGGCAGCGTTGTTTTATGCGCGCTCACGAGCAGGTTGGGTCCGACGAAGAGGTCGAGTTCGCTGGCGTGGATGCGATAGTCGGAGGGGTCGAGGCGCGGGATGGTGACGCTCACGAAAAAGTGACCGGCGTAAACGGACAGGCGCGGGCGCTGCCAGGCCGAGAGGGTCGCGCGCACAGCGCCCTGGTGCAGCCCGCACTGCTTGGCGACCAAACGCAGATCGTTCTCGGCGTACGAAGACAGGTCTACCCAGACGAAGTTTTTGTCTTCCGCGATAAGCTCAGGAAGATCTTCGAGGGCAACCTGGACGGGAGTGCGTTCAGGCGCGAAAAGCCAGGCGGTGGCCGCGTTGTGTCCATTCCCCACGGGAGCATCGCCCTCGGCACGCACCGTTTCCTCGCTGCCCGTTGGAATCGCGCTTGCATCGCTGCCGGCCGCCTGAACGGCGGCGCCCGCTATAGTAAACCCTGTATCGGTAGATACATGACGGTTCAAGCGCCGACGCACCTGGTCGCCGATCTGACGGACGCTGCCGACCCGCGGCTTACGCCCGTCATTTCCTGGGCCGGAGACTCCGGTGGGAGTCGCGGCAGCGCGGAGCCTCGAGTCTTGCTTCTCATACATATACGGCACGCCCTATCTTTCCCGATGACCTTATTCACGACGTCTGCTCCGGGGCGTGCCCATCACGCGCGCTCGCGGCAACCTCCCTACGCAACTTTCGTACCGATAAAGGTAGTGCGACGAATGCCTTGCGGAACGGTGCTGAAAGCGCGGGTCGATGACGCCGTCGACAGCCTGAGCGTACAGGAGTCAGGGGAAAGACCCGTCTTTCCAGTGATACAGTGTTCTAGGGAGGCGCTATTGGGACTCCACATCTTCGATATGGACGGGACGTTGATCTCATCCTACATGGATGCGCCCGGCAAGCGCTATGCCTCCTGGGAGGTCTTGCCGGGACGGGCGGAGGCGCTGCGCGCCCTGCGGGAACAGGGGCATTGGATAGCCGTCGCCACCAACCAGGCGGGCGTGGCCTTCGGCCACGTGACGGAGTCTCAGGTTACGCGCAAGATCGCCGCCGTGGTTGCCGCTCTCGGCCTGCCGGTGGAGACATCCGTGGCCGTCTGCTTCGCTCACGCTCAGGCCAAGGCGTACCGCTACAACAACCCGCGCGCCGTGGCGCGTCGCAAGCCGAGCGGGACGATGCTGCGCGAGATCATGGAGGAGACGGGCATCCGCGACGACGTGACGTACGTCGGCGACAAGCCAGAAGACCGCGCCGCCGCCCGCGACGCGTCCATATCGTTCCGTCAAGCCGATGACTTCTTCGCCTCGTTCGACCTCGCGCCAGACGGCGCTGAGGGTGTTGCTCCTTTGCTTGGCCCTAAAGAGAACGAGACCGATGGACGCAAGTAGTGCGGCGCAGTTGGACTTACGCCGGGGCGTCGCGGTCGTCGAGGCCGCCGCGCGGGGGGCGGGCGGTGCGTGGCGGCAAGGCGGCGGCGAAGTCGGCGGCGAAGCGGTGCATGTAGGCGTCGAGCAGCTCGGTCACCCGTTCGTGCGCGGGCGAGGCTACGACGAGACCGACGTGCTGACGCTTGTTGAGCCGCCACACGATCTCGTCTTCCACGTAGGCCGCGGTGTCCGGCCACTCCTGACGCGCCAGCGAGACGAGCGTGGCGGCATAGCCATCGGCAGAGACGGGCGGCTCGTACCGTGACGGGTCGTCCATTAACTCGATGCGCGCCCACTCGCGGTACAGGTTGACGCCCGCGGCCGCCTCGACGAGGTTGACGATGTAGGCCCCGCCGACGCGTGCGCCGATCTCTAGAAAGCAGAATTGACCATCGTCACGGCGGATGAACTCGGCGTGCGCGGCGCCGCGCCACGGCCCTAGCGCCGTTATGACGCGGCGGTTGAGGTCTTTAAGCGCCGTTTCGTCGTCCGAACCGCGTGCGAGGGTGCGCGTGGAGGAGAGGCCGCCGCCGTGGAACACATCAAGGGGCGGGCGGGCGTAGCCGTGCGTCTCGGAGAAGACGACCTCGCCCTCGCGTACGATGGAATCGACGTGGTAGACCGCGCCGGGCACGTACTGCTCCAGTAGGTGATACGAGCGCGCGTCGCCCAGTTCGTGAAGGCGATTCCAGAGCAGAGAGGGATCGTCCATGCGGTCGATGCCGATGGTCGAGACCTCCGCGCGCGGCTTGAGCAGCCAGGGCGGGGCGACGGCGGCGGCGAAGGCGGAGACCGCGGCGTCGCCGACCACGGAGGTGTAGGCGGGGATGGGGATGCCGGTGGCAGCGGCGGCCACGCGCATGGCCAGCTTGTCGCGCACGAGCTTGGCCGCGCTCAGGTTCATACCCGGTAGGCGCAGGTGTTCGCGTATTAGGGCGGCCATTTCCACGTCGTAGTCGTCGAGCGCGATAACGCGATCGACATCGCGTGAGCGTGCGAGATAGGAGACCGTGCGCAGCACGGCGCCCTGATCGGCGAGGTCGTGCATGAGGAAAACCTCGTCGATATCTTCGCGCGGCCAGGCCACGAACTGGAGGTCGGCGATAGTCAGGAGATAGACCGTCCAGCCGCTCTCTTTGGCCGCCGTGAGGAAGTCTGCGCCTTTTTCGTAGCTAGCCAGGCACAGAACGCCTCGTGTGTGCTCGACCATGGTGCGTGTTCCTTCTCGCTGCTCGTCTATATGCTGCTCGTCCATATAGAGAGAACGTCTCGTCGTGCCGCGTCTACCTGTCGTCGTCGTCGGGCGTGTCGCTCTGGCCGAAGCGCTCCACCAGGTCGCGCCGCAAGACGACCGCTCCACGCAGGTAGACGTGGCGTATGTCTTTCTGCGGAAGGTCGGTGTTGACGTGCAGCAGCACGCGGACGCAGAGCGGCAACGCGCCGGCCACGTTCATCTCGTGGCCGCAGATGAGGGGGACGGTCAGCCAGCCGCGTTGGCGCGCCGCGTAGGCCGGGAAATCGGCGGTGAGGTCCGGCGTGGTGGTGAAAAAGGCCGAGGCGATCTCTTCGCGATCGACGGTGTTGCGCGCGATCATCTCGTCGAGCAATGCGCCCGTGGCCTCGGCGATGGCCTCGGGCGTGTTGCCCTCCACGGTGACGGCCCCACGGATGCCGCGCACGGCCACCTTACAAGTGCTCCAGGGAAGCCATGCCGGCCATGAACGTCTTGCGCACCTTGGCGCCGCGCTTGTCCGTGAACTCGATGACCACTTCCTCGTCGCCGCCGCTCAGCTTGGACGAGACGATGGTGCCGACGCCGAAGAACTTGTGCTGCACGCGCTCACCAGCGGCGAAGTTCGGCTCGGTCTGCACGGGCGCCGGTGGGGCTGCTGGCTCGGCAAAGGCAGCCCGCGTCGAGTCGCCGCGCGGCACGGCGGCGCTGCGCGCCCAGGGCGACCCCGTGGCGGCGGCGGCTCTGCCGTTGGTGGAGCCCCAGTCAAAAGTGGGCGCGGCGCGCAGCGTAGAGCGGGGCGACCGTCCACCCATCACTTCAAGCAGGTGTGGAGGGATGGCGTCGAGGAAACGCGACGGTTCGTTGTGCTGGGCGGCGCCGTAGAGCAGGCGCCGTTCCGCCGAGACAAGGTAGAGCAATTGCCGCGCGCGCGTCACGCCCACGTAGGCCAAGCGGCGCTCCTCCTCTAGACCCGCGGGGTCGGCCGTGTCCTGGAGGGCGCGGCTGTGCGGGAAGACGCCTTCTTCCATGCCTGTGATGAAGACGACGGGGAACTCCAGCCCTTTGGCCGCGTGCAGCGTAATGAGCGTGACCGCCTCGGAGTCGTCGTCGATCTTATCCACGTCGGAGACGAGCGCCACGTTCTCCAGGAACGAGGCCAGGCCCTCCTCGGGCGGCAGCACGGCGTAGTCGAGGGCGACGGTGCGCAACTCCTGGATGTTCTGCCAACGCTCCTCGCCCTCCTCGGTGTCGTCGCGGACAAAGGCCTCGTAGCCGCTGCGTTGCAGCAGGTACGGCAGCACATCGTAGACGTTGGACTCGGCGATGGTGGAGTCGAGGTCGGCCAGGATGGCGGCGAAGCCTTCCAGCGCGCGTAGCGCCTGCGCACCGAGGTCGCTCAGGTCGGCGCCGTGGCCGTCGGCAATGTGCTTCAGCGCCGCGCGCACGCTCATCTTGTGCGCTCGCGCCCAGGCTTGCAGCGTCTGTATCGTCGTCGCGCCGATCTTGCGCGCGGGCACGTTGATGATGCGGTTGAGGGAGACGCTGTCGTCAGGATTGGCCAGCACGCGTAGGTAGGCCAGCACGTCTTTAATCTCGCGCCGCTCGTAGAAGCGCACGCCTCCAATCAAGACGTAGGGCGTGCCGTCGCGCACGAAGGCGGCTTCGAGCGCGCGCGACTGCGCGTTGGTGCGGTAGAGCACGGCGCAGCCCCCGATCGTCGTCTCGCGGAGGGCCACGAGGCGGCGGATCTCGGACACGACGAACTCGGCTTCTTGCTCCTCATCGTAGGCGACCTTGCGGCGGATAGCTTTACCCCGTGGGTTCTCCGTCCAGAGGTTCTTGGGCAGGCGCTGCTTGTTCTGCGAGACCACCTTGTTGGCGGCGTCGAGGATGACCCCCGTGGAGCGGTAGTTCTGCTCGAGGTGGACCACGACGGCCTCGGGGTAATCGTTCTCGAACTCTAAGATGTTGCGGATGTTGGCCCCGCGCCAGGAGTAGATGCCCTGGTCGCTGTCGCCGACGACGCAGATGTTGCGGTGTTCGGAGGCGATCAGCTTGGCGAAGAGGTACTGCGCCTGGTTGGTGTCCTGATACTCGTCGACCGAGATAAAGTGGTAGCGATTAGAGAGGTAGCGGCGGCGCTCGACGTTGTCTTGCAGGTGGCTTACCGTGCGCAGGATGAGGTCGTCGAAGTCGAAGGCGTTGTTCTCTTCGAGGCGGCGCTCGTACTCGAGGTAGACGCGGCGTACGATCTCGTCGAAGTGGCGCTTGGGCTCGAAGCGTGCCGCCCGCACGAGATCATTTTTGGCGGAAGAGATCGCGCCGCGCACGGCGGCCGGGCTGTACGACTTGTCGGAGATGTTCGCCGCGACCATGGCCTCACGCACGAGGGTCATGGCGTCGCCTTCGTCATAGATGGTGAAGGCGCTACGGCCCTCGTGGCGCAACTCCTGGCGCAGCAGGCGCACGCAGATGGAGTGGAAGGTGCCGATAGTGATGTCGCGCCCCTCCTCGCCCACGAGCTTGTGGATGCGCTCCTTCATCTCCTTGGCCGCTTTGTTGGTGAAGGTGACGGCCATGATCTGCCACGGCTTGGCGTGACCGGCCTCGATAAGATGGGCGATGCGGTGGGTCAGTACGCGCGTCTTGCCGCTGCCTGCCCCCGCGTGGATAAGCAGCGGACCGCCGACGTGAACCACGGCGGCCTGCTGGCGCTCGTTCAGGCCGACGAGGACGCTGTCCGCGCCTGATGAGGAAGAAGATCGTGATGCATCGTGGGTATTCATATTGTCGGCATTGTACCATGTGCTCCCAGGGGCGCTTGCTGCACTGTCCTCCTACTCACGCCTTTGGGATAGGGGGGACAGGGAGACTATGGCGTCCTTGAAAGGCGCGATGCGCCCGTCGTCGAGGTCGTGGCGACGACGGGCGCATCGCTCGTCGTCGTGATCTTGGAGGTGGAGACGGTGCGCGCTGGCGTGGCGGCGCGTCCCTTGAAGGCGAAGACGGACGCCCCCGCCACGCCAAGCAGACACGCGATGCCGAAGAGCACGATCGTGGCGGGCACGCCGACCCGTTCGGAGAGCACGCCGACGAGGAAGCTGCCGATGGGCGTCGTCCCGGCGAACAGCAGGAAATAGAGGCTCATGACGCGGCCGCGTAGGTCCGGCGGCGTGGTCAATTGCAAACGTGTGTTGGCCGAGGCGCTGAAGATGATGGAGGCAATGCCGAGCACGACGAGGAGGACGAGCGTGAGCGGTAGAGAGGTCGAGAGGCCGATCGTCATCAAGACGATGGAGAAAACCGCGGCCGCGCCGAGCAGCACGCGCAGGGAGGTGCGTCCGGCGGAGGCTACGCCGAGCGCGGCGATGAGCGAGCCAAGGCCGACCGCCGAGGTCAGCGCGCCGAAGACCACCGCCGGCGCGTGCAGCACGTAGCGCGCGATGAGGGGCAGGATAGTGGTGAAGTTGTAGCCGAACGTCCCTAGCACGGCCATAACGGAGAGGATTAAGAGCACCTCGCGCGTGCTCACGGCATAACGGACGCCCGCGGCTAGTTGCTTGAACACAGTGCCGCGCTTTGGCTTGACCACGTCGTACAACTGCTCGGGCTTGATCATGAGCAAGGCGATGATGACGGGCGCGAAGCTGAGGCCGTTGAACAAGAACGCCTGCGAGACGCCGAACACCGCGATGACGAGGCCGGCTATAGCTGGGCCCACGATGCGCGCCGCGTTGAAGAGTGAACTATTGAGCGCGATGGCGTTTTGCAGGTGGTCGGGTCCCACCATATCGGCCACGAAGGCCTGGCGCGTCGGGTTGTCGAAGGCGTTGATCACGCCGAGCAGCAGCGCCAGCACGTAGATCTCCCAGAGCTGCACCGTCCCTGTGTACACGAGAAAGGCCATGACCAGCGCCTGTACCGCCGCCACGCTTTGCGTGGTCAGCACGACGAGGCGCTTAGGCAACCTATCGGCCAGCACGCCGCCGAAGAGCGTCAGCAGCGTGATGGGCAGGAACTGCAACACGGTCACCGTGCCGAGGGCGAACGGCGAGTTGGTGAGCTTGAGCACGAGCCAGGCCTGGGCCGTGCTCTGCATCCAGGTTCCGCTAATAGAGATAAGTTGACCGATCCAGAAAACGCGGTAGTTGTAGATGGAAAGCGAATCGAAGGTGCGGCGAAACGAGGGTGCGTGTGGGAGGGTCATGCGCTGGGCGCTCCCATCTCTACCGTGGCAGGCAACGCGTCGATCGCCGCGACAAGGCGCTCCAGGGCCACGAGCGTCGGCTCCAGATCGTCGCCGAGCGAGGCCGCCAGCGCGGAGAGATAGGCCTGATTGCCGCGCCTGATTTCCTTGACTATGGTCTCGCCATCGTCGGTCAGACTCAAGGGGATGACGCGGCGATCGTCTTCGTCGCGCCCGCGCGTGACGAGCCCATTGCGCGCGAGTTTGTCGATGAGACCGCTCACCGTGGCCGTGGTAAGGCCGGTCTGCTGGGCGAGATTATTGGTCGTCGTTCTTGGATTGCGGCGCAGCAGGTGCAGCATGCGCAACTGCGGTAGGGTCAAGGCACGCTCCTCCCACTGGCGCAAGCGTAGTGCATCGACGTTGTGCACGATCGTCCAGTAGGCGGAGCGGAAGCGAGTCGATAGATCATCATCCATACTTCTATTGTACCGCGATGCCGAACATTTAGCTAGAGGCTAACAATTGATTCCGGCAACAGCGTTTGCTGATGTCTCGATTGAAACACCGTAAAATGAGAGGGAGCGCCTACGTTTGAGGAGAGAGACGATGGATTCGCTAACGATCGACCGCGTGACGCGTGCTGGCCGGACTCTGACGATAGACCCACCGTTCGTGCTGACCGTACGTGCGTCGACCATCACAGGCGTTGGGGGAACCATTCCCTGCTGGGAAGCCAGGGTTGATCTCGACGACGCGGAGATTGCCGCGCACGCGAGCAAGACGGGTTGGTTTGCCGGTCGTGAATTGACGCCGCGCGTCGTGACGTTGACAAGAGAAGAACGCGCGGGCAGGATCGCCGAGCAGGTGTGGTACTGGTGGGATCATGTGCTGTGGAGCGACGATCCACGACGCTCGTCCGAAACCCAAGTACAGTACGACCGCTTGAAAAAGCGCATAAAGGAGACAGTGGTAGACTAAAGGTATATGGACGTCATTAAAATCTCTCCGCGCGGCTACTGCTACGGCGTCGTCGACGCCATCAAGCTAGCCAAAACGGTGGCCAAGGACCCGAATGTCCCCCGACCTATCTACGTGCTTGGGCAGATCGTACACAATCAGCACGTGGTCGAGAACCTCGACGTACTGGGCATCGTCACGCTCGACGGACCGGATCGCGTGGCCATCCTGGAGAACGTGACAGCGGGCACGGTCATCTTCACCGCCCACGGCGTCTCACCACAAGTTAAAGTTCGCGCGCGAGAAAAAGGTCTCAACTGCATCGATGCGACCTGCCCGGACGTGACGCGCACGCACGATCTGGTGACACGCCTCGTCGCGCAGGGCTACAAGATCATCTACGTCGGTCGCAAAGGCCACCCCGAGCCAGAAGGCGTGCTGGGCGAGGCGCCGGACGACGTTTTCTTAGTGGAGAACGCCGACGACGTGGCGCGCTTGACGCTCGACGCGCCCAAGATCGCGGCCACCAACCAGACTACGCTCTCGCAGTGGGACACCGAGGTCGTGATGGAGGCTATCATGGCGCGCTACCCGCACGTCGAGGTGTTCAACGAGATATGCATGGCCACGCAGGTGCGCCAGACCGCCGCCGTGGAGCAGGGACAGAACGCCGACCTCGTCCTCGTCGTCGGCGACCAGCGCTCCAACAACTCCAACCGCCTCGTGCAGGTGGTGCAGGAGAAAGCGGGCCGCCCATCCTACCTCATCGACTCCGTGGCCGACATCAAGCCCGAGTGGCTGGCCGGCCGGCGGCGCATCGGCGTCACCTCCGGTTCCTCGACGCCGAGCGAGTTGACCCGCGAGGTCATCCAGTACATCCAGAGCCTCCCCGACGCAAGCGTGGTGGAGGCTCTCGAGGCTGCATCCTCCTCATCTTAAAACTCGCGCGGACTATAGAGACGCCCTTTGACCGGGCAGGTTCCCGCTTGTCGTTCCAACCCCTAGATCCTTCTCAACGTGTACGCCTGTGATTCTAGGACGACAGGCGTTTCGTGGTGGGTGGCTGGCGGTCGTCGCGCACGCTCTTCACGTCGATCCGTCGTATCGTCCCTACGAAGATGGACACGTATATCTCCGCGCCCTCCTTTTGTCCGCCAGCATCGCTACAGGCGTCAGACAGCCGTAGTATGTCAAATATCCTTATCACAATGACAAGGATATTTGACAAACAAGATTTTTTCGGTCATACTTAGCTAAGTCAAGCATCCTCGTCAAACGGAAGGAGATCGTCGATGTCCACCACCCCTTTCTCGACCCGCACGTACCTCAAGGAATTCGGCGGCGCTATGCTCGCCTACACCATCCTCCTGCCCCTCTCGCTCGTGCTCATTGAGGCGCACCCGACGGCGCCCTGGCGCGCCGCGCTCGCCCTCGCACCTGTCCTGCCCGTCGCGCTCGCCCTCTGGGCCGTCCTGCGCGGTGTCGCCCGCATGGACGAGTTGCAGCGGCGTATCCAGTTTGAGGCGCTCGTCATGGCCGTTAGCGGAGCAATCGTACTTACTTTTGCCTACGGTACTTTGCAGAACGTTGGGCTCCCCGCGCTCAATTTGATGTTCATCACACCGCTGCTGGTCGCCTTGTGGGGGGGTGCGCTGGCGTTGGCTAGTCGGCGATACCGTTGATGAAGAACACGTTGAAGGTCCAGCGGGCCATGCGTGACTGGTCTCAGGCCGATTTAGCCGGCTGCCTGGGCGTGTCCCGGCAGACGGTGAACGCTTTAGAGACAGGCAAGTACGACCCTAGCTTGCCGTTGGCCTTCAAGATCGCCCGCCTATTTGACGCGACTATCGAAGACCTCTTTCTGCCGGATCCCGCCGACCTTACGCTGCCGGCCGACACGTCGGCCGCTCGTTGAACGGGACGTGGCCACGTGCAGCCGCCCTTACTCTTACTGAACTGAGCGGCTGCATAAGCCCGTTATAATAAGCCAGCCAAGGGACGGGCGGGGTGTTAATGAATGCAGCCGTTTAGTCGCTACAAGTTGGCTTTCTTGCCCTATCGTCGGCGTTTAGCGACACTAGCTCGTAGGAGTCCCGTGTTCCTTACAGCCACGCTCTCGGTCAGGAACAGTGCGTCATCAACGTTTTCCCGCGTATCCAGAAGACAGGACCATGGCGGCGATGAAGAAATCCATAAGGTACGGCAAAAGTAGGCGGTGGGTCGTGAGCGCGGCGCTGACGGCGGTTGCAACAGTAGGCGTGGGCGCAACGCATCTCGCCTCGGCGGCGATGGCTCCCGCCCAGGTGGCGACGGCTCCCGCCCAGGTGGCGACGAAGAACTCCCTTGTACGCACTGCTGCCGCGACGACGAAGCACGCGATCGTCCACGCCTCGACGAAGAGCACGATCGTCCACGCTTCTCCGTCGCGTGCCGTGCTCGGGGGGGTGACCTACGTGTCGCAGACGTGGAACAACTGTGGGCCGGCCTCGACCTCCGAGGTGCTGGCCTACTGGGGCATCGAGCGTACGCAGGATCAGGCCGCGGCCTACCTGCGCGCCGATGGCGGCCAGGGCATGCAGCCCTACGGTTGGCCGTCCTACGCTCGGTCCCTCGGGCTGCACGCGCTCCTCGGCGTCAACGGGACGGAGCGCTTAGTCAAGGCCCTGATCGCCAACGGCTTTCCCATCATCGCCAACCAAGTCGTCTCGACGACCGATCCGACGCGCCACTACCGCCCGATCGTCGGCTACGACGACGCGAACAAGACGTTCACGGTTATGGACCCCTATATGGGACCCAACTATTCGATCTCCTATGCCGATTTCAACAAGATTTGGGCGCCGCTGCACGGTCGCTTTACCGTGCTCTACCCACCGGCCAAGGCGTCTTTGCTCAAGGCCGTCCTGCGCTCCGCCGGCTGGGACCGCCTGGCGACGGTGAAGGTGGATCTCGCGCGGGTCAAGAAGCGCATAGCCCACCCACCAAAGACGGGAACGCTTGGGATGCAGGACGGCAGTGGATCGAGCGCCCGTAGCGGACGCTCGATGTACCTGTACCTCGCCTGGGATGACGCGCAGCTCGGTCTGAACGTGGCGGCAAAGGCGGCTCTCACGAAGGCCGTTGGGCAGAACGCCTCGCCCGTACTGGTCGCCTGGGTGCGTGGCGAACTCGGCGTGGCGCAAGACGTCTAAAGGACGCTGCTGCTCTCTCTCCCAACCGTTTAAGGTCTGACTGAGGGTGCGGTCTAGACACGCTTACAAGGAGCGGGAGGGACGCCGTTTCTCCCGCTCCTCGTGATGAAGGCTTCTTTGTCGCGCTACGCCGCTCGATTGGGCTGACGAACGTCTTCGACAGCGGCGACAGGTTCGGCCCGCGCGACCGCCCGCGGCGCCAGTCTCTCGCCTAGCGCGATAAGCAGACGGCCGGCCACGAGACGTAGGGAGCGGTCGCCGGCAAGGCTACGGGCACAGCGCTCCATCTCCGCCCGTGCCCGTAGATCGTGCAACGTCCTCTGCACGACGATGGTGTCGTAACGGTGGTCGAATGGATAGCCTGTCATCGCGGTAGCTCCTCTCCCTAAATCCCGGTGGACGCACTGGAGGAAGTGGACGGACTGCCCCCCTTCCCCCGCGTGATCTAGCATACGATAGGTCTATTGACAGAAGCTGTCAGTCTTTCTAGACACGTGTTCTTAGCGTCTTATTCAAGCTGACTGACACCACAATGGCAGCCTCTCCTGCTATGCTTGAATCATGCAGAAATCCGAGCGGCTCATGGCCATCACATTGCTGTTGCAGGCGCGTGGGAAGATGAACGCGGAGCGCCTGGCCTCTATCACCGGGGTCTCTATACGTACGACCTATCGGGACATGGACGCGCTCTCCCTGGCGCATGTGCCCGTGGCCATGGACTACGGCCCCGGCGGCGGCTACTACCTGCCCGAGGGCTACCGCATCGACCCACTTATCTTTACCGGCGACGAAGCGGTGGCGCTGGCTCTGGGATCGCGCGTGGCCGGCGGCTACATGGCGGCGGACGGCCAGGACGGCCTCTACCGCGCGTTGTTGAAGCTCGAAGCCGCGCTTCCCGACGAGTATCGCGACGATGTGCGCACCGCGCGCGAACGCACGCTCTTCGATACGACGGCCTGGCACGAGCGGCCTATGGAGACGCCGTATCTGGAGGTGCTGCGGCACGCTGTCTGGGGCGGCTTCAAGGTCGACCTACACTATCCCGGCTCCGACGCGGCTTCCTGGCGCCCCATCGATCCGCTCGGTCTCGTCTGCAAAGCGGGCTACTGGTATCTCGTCGCCTACTGTTTTACGCGCGCCGACTTTCGCACGTTCCGCCTCTCACGCATCCTCGACCTCGCCGTGCGCGATGAGAAGGTCGATCCTCGCCCCTGCTTCGACCTTCATGCCTACTGGGATGAGGCCCGCGACCGCTTCGAGGCCATCAGCAACCCCTACAGCCTGACCTTGCGCGTAGCCCGGCGCGCGCGCGACCGCGTGCCCGGCGCGCATGTCCTGAGCGACGAGGGAGACACTCTCATCGTGCGGTTCGCGGCCGAGTCGCTCAAACACGCGATCGCCACGGTGCTCTCCCTCGGCCCCGACGCCGTGGTGCTCGACCCTGCGGACCTGCGCGCCGCCGTCGCCTCCGCCATCGCGGCCATGGCCGCACTCTACTTGCGGTAGCGAAGCGCCTCCGATGCGCGCGAACGCGACGCTATGGGCGGGGTCGCGGTCAAGAGGTCGTCGGGCGCCGACGACCCGTGCTAGGCACGGCCTGGACCGGCTCCAGGGGGATCGCGGTTTTGGCGCAAGCAAGCCGCCGTTTCCGCCACGGATGCTGCTATTTTTAAGATAAAGAACCGTGACGACTCTCGCGTCATGGCTTTTGTATGAGAAGGGTGGGGCGCCTGGTGGACAAGATGCGACAATCCTCGGACGTGGCGCCCACGGAGTTCGCCGACCTGCTGAGACTGTATCGAACCGCTGCCGGTCTAACGCAAGAGGAACTAGCGGAGAGGGCGGGCGTAACCGTCCAATGCGTCAGCACCCTGGAGCGCGGTCTACGTCGTCGACCCCGCCGCGAGACCGTGACCATGCTCGCCAAGGGCTTGGCTCTGGCCTCGCCACAGCGCGAGGCGTTCGACCGTGCCGCTGTACATCCTAAAACGCCGCCGTTACCGTCCCATGCGCCCGCTCTCTCGCGGGAGTCCCAGCTGTCTGTCTTTCCGCAGGAGCCAAACACGCTGATCGGACGAGAAGGTGATCTAGAGCAGGTAAAGACGATGCTTTGTCGGGAGAAGACGCGGCTCGTCACCATTATGGGGCCGGGGGGTGTGGGCAAGACCCGACTCGCCTTGGCCGTGGCGCGCGACCTCGCCGACGGTTTCGCCGATGGCGTCGTCTTCGTCCCTCTGGCAACCGTGCGCGACGAGTCACTGGTCGCGTCAGCCATCATGCAAGCGCTTGGCCTTAAGGGCGGCCCCGGCTGGCCGTCGCGCTCCATGCTTGGCGACCGCCTGCGCGACGCGCACCTGCTGCTCGTGCTGGATAATCTCGAGCACCTGCCGTCGTGCGGCGCACTCGTGGGGGAGTTGTTGGCGACCTGTGCGCGCCTACGCATCGTCGCTACGAGCCGCTCCGCCCTGCGCCTGCGGGCGGAGCAGCGTTGGCTGCTGCGCCCACTAGCCACAACGGCGCCGCCCGATCCCATCGATCTAGCCGCGCTTGCACGGACGCCTGCCCTGGCCTTGCTTCTCGATCGCGCCCGCGCGGCCGATGAAGCCTTCGCGCTCACCCTGGAGAACGCGGCGCCCCTGGCCGAGATCTGCCGCCGGCTCGACGGCTTGCCCCTGGCGCTAGAGTTGGCGGCGCCGCGTCTGCGCATCCTCTCTCCCGCGCAGCTGTTGATACACCTCTCATCCAAGCTGGACATGCTGACGCACGGCGCCGCCGACCTGCCCGAGCGGCAGCGGACCCTGCGCACGACGCTCGCCTGGAGCTACGATCTGCTCGGGCGGGACGAGGCGGCTATGTTTAGACGCCTCGCGGTGTTCGCGGGCGGCTTCACGCTGCACGCCGTGGAATCTATTTGCGGCGACGCTCGGGTCACCGGCATCGATATAGATCTCGCGGCGTCGCTCGTGGACAACAGCCTGCTCTACCGCGACGATCGAGGAGGGGAGCAGCCGCGCCTAACCATGTTGGAGACGATCCATAAGTATGCGCGTGAGTTGCTCGACGTTTCGCCGGAGAGAGACGCGGTGCGGGCGCGGCACGCGACGTTTTTTTGTTCCGCCGTTTTTGAGGCGGAGACGCACCTGCTAGGGCCGGAGCAGGCGCTCTGGCGCGCGCGTCTCGACCTCGACTACGGCAATATATGCGTGGCCCTCCTCTGGCTGCAAGAGCGCGACGCCATTGAAGACGCCTTGCGTCTCGCGGCCGCGCTCTGGCGTTACTGGCAACTACGTGGTGCGGCCAGCGAGGGCCGCGCGTGGCTGGAGGGGCTGCTCGATCGCGACCGCGACACGGGACGACGGGCGTCAAAAGAGACGCGGGTCCGCGCTCTGGGCGCCGCCGCGCGGCTGGCCTACCTTCAAGACGACTACGAGAAAGTGACGTCGCGCGTTGAGGAAGTGCTCATGCTCTGCCCGCAAGGAGATTACAGCCAATTGAGGGCTGACTCTCTCAACACGCTGGGCAACATGTATATGGCTAAAGGAGAGTATGCCCGCGCGGAGGAGTCCTTCGAGGAATCCCTCTTCCTGCAACGCGCTGTCGGCTACGAGTGGGGCACGGCCATGGCGCTGCACAATTTAGGCGTCTTGGCCACCCGACGTGAACGCTATGATGAGGCAAAAGCGTTGCACTATGAGAGCCTCGCGCTATTTCGCGTCATTGAAGATGTTCGTGGGGTCGGTGAGTCTCTCTACCGTCTGGCCACCCTGGCCTGGCTCCGCGACGAGCCCGACGCACTGACCCTGGCCAACGAAGCGGTCGTCCGGCTCGACGATCTGCGCGATCAGGCCGTGCGTCCGCGCGCCCGGCTTACCTTGGCCCTCATTCTTTTTGATGAGGGGAGCGACCGCGGCGCCTGGATGCACGCGCGAGAGGCCCTGGCGATCTTGAGAGAGACGGGAGACAAGGCCGCTACCGCTCTCGCCCTCGAGATAGCCGCGCTGCTGACGGCATCGGATGGTAAGTCCACGGCGGCGCTCCGGCTGCTTGGCGCGGCCGAAGCTCTGCGCGAGGCTATTGGCGCGCCGCCGACCGCGATCGAGAGTTTGGTGCACGAGCGGACCCTGACGTCTATCCATGGGCGCCTACGTGACGAGGTCGTGACAAAAGACGCTTGGACGGAGGGGCGCACGCTCGGCGTGTACGGGGCCATCGGGCGGGCGTTGGCGACGCCGCTTCAGGATCCCTGATACAGGGCCGCGTAAAGAGAAGGGGAACGACGGAGGCGGTCGAGCGCGTTGCGTTTGACGCGGTAGACCGTGGCCACGCTCTCGAAGTAGTCGCCGTAGCGCGCTTGGATGTCGCGTGGCTTGAGATTTGCCCCGTACGATAAGTAAAGCACGAGCCTTTCTTGCTTGTCGAGTAGGTGGACCAGGCGACTCCAGACCCCGCCGTCGTCGAGGCGCGTGGCTACGGCCTCGGCGACGTTGTCGGTGATGGACACACTCGTGGCGTCGTCGAGGAGGCAGGTCGGTACGGTGCGCGTGGCCACGCGCGCGTTGTCGATGCATACCGAGCGCGCGCACAGTTTAAGATAGTGGAGCACCGAGGCCAGCGTGGCAAAGCGCGCCAACTTCGCCGCGTCGACCGACCGCCAGAAACGCTCGAAGGTCTGAACCACTAGGTCGTCGTCGTCGTCCGGTCGCGCGCGCACCCACCGACGCACCATCCGTCCATAGCGCCAGTATAGCGCCGCCCAGGCCTCGTCGTCCTTCGAGACGATCGCTCTTTGGAAAGTCGCCATGCACCCACAAGGCGAACAACACAGCGGCGCATCGTCATAGCGTCCGTGTGGATGTCGTGGAGCAGCGATGTCGTCTCCGCTGCAGAGCCACCCGGCTTTCTCCCACACTTGTGACTCGTCAAGCCCGTCATGCCGAAGACGACCGTTGCGTAGTGTGGTCTGCATCGTCTACCGCCCTTCCCTCTGCTTCACAGAGCATTGCCGGGCGTGTTTGAGCCAAAGGCCCACGCGCACGGGGTTTACCATCGCTAGATACTGCACTGAGTGTCCGTTCTGGTCGCCGTTTTCACCAGCTACAAACCACACGATCACCCATACAATCGACAGATTGACTGCTGGACGAGCCAGACATCTTCCTCTCACCACAGCGCCAACTAGCCTTCTTGGTCATCTTGGTCATGCTGAAGGACATGACCGCGCAAGGAGCACAGTTCATCATCGCCACGCACTCGCCCATCGTGCTGGCCGCTCCGTGCGCTGTCATCTTGAGCCTCGACGGCGAGACCGTGATGCCTACGGCCTACGATGGGGTGGCGAACGTCGTCCTGATCCGCGCCTTCCTCGCCAACCCCGAAGCCTACCCACGCCGCTTGTCGTGGGACATTGTCACGCGCCTCTTATCTGTTCAGTTAGGTCGGGATGACAGAGCAGCCTCTCCCATACGTACAGCCGTCTCGTCGTGAAGCCGTGGTGAGACGCGCGGCGATGGACGGGTCACAGGGTGCTTGTTCAGGCGTCATGCAGAAGAGCGACGTGGCCTGCCGCGCCATAGGCCAGCAGACGCTCGTCCACGGTGACCAGGCGCGCGCCCAGATGTCGCGCCGTCGCGACGATGATGCGGTCGGCGGGGTCGTCGTGGAGGTCTCCCGGCAGGCGGCTGCTGGCCACGGCGATAGCGGGCTCAAGGGGGGCGAGCTTGATGCCCGGTTGGCTCAACGCCTCGTCGATCCACTGACGCACGTCGCGGGTCAGGGTGAGACGCCCTTTAGCCACGAGCATCGCGATTTCCCAGGGCGTGATCGCCGACACAAAGACGGCATTCTGAAGAGCGGAGAGCTCGATGGCCGCCACGACGGAGGGCGGGAGCGTGCGATCTCCGTCGACCAACCACACGAGGATGTGCGTGTCCAGCACGAGAGCGCTCAACGAGCGGACTCCCACTCGTCTTCCCCCGGTGCGAGGAGGTCGCCCTGCGCCGCGACGGATCCTTCCATGGAGCCAAACAGGTGCGCGGGAGGGGGAAGGGGCACGAGCTTGGCGACAGGACGCCCATGCTTGGTTATGATGATCTCCTCGCGGCTTTGCGCCACCTCGTCAAGTAGATGGAGGCACTTTGCTTTGAACGCACCTGCACCGATTGTCGTGCTCATAGAGGCTCCTCCTATAGTCGCTCACTATAGTCACTTTAACATGGTGAGCGCTCGGCGTGAGCGGGAGTAAACAAGAAACAAGCCTGCCGAGACCAAAGCGTCGCGCGGGCCGCGCGGTGCTCCTCTTATAAAGGGCTGATACACTGCACTTTAGTGATGACGATGAAGAAGGGAAGCCTAGCGTGACGGCGGCAATCGACCCGAGCGCTCAGGTACGCGTCTACAGCGGTGCGCGCGGCACGGCGCGGCCAGACCTCTGGCCGTACATTCCCGTGGGGACGGGACGCGTGCTCGATATAGGCTGCGCCACGGGCGAGGTCGGGGCGGCGCTCAAGGAGACGGGCCGCGCCTCGTTCGTGGCGGGCGTAGAGTTGAGCCCGGACGCGGCGGCCACGGCGCGGACACGCCTCGACGCCGTCATCGTGGGCGACATCGAGACCGTCGAGCCTCCTTACCCCGACGGCTATTTCGACCTCTTGCTCTATGCAGACGTGCTCGAACACCTCAAGAACCCGTGGGCGCTGGCGACGAGGCAGCGCCGCCTGCTGCGGCCGGGCGGCCTGATCGTGGCCTCGCTGCCCAACATCGGGCACTACTCCACGTTGCTGATGTTGCTCAAGCACGAGTGGCGCTACGAGGAGTACGGCATCATGGACTATACCCACCTGCGCTTCTTCACCCGGCGCGGCCTGCTCGACCTCGCGACGCGCGCGGGTTACGTCGAAGCGCGCCTCCACCAGCGCAACGGCCTGGGGCCGAAGCAGCGCCTCGCGCGCCTGCTCACGCTTGGCTACGCCGCCGATTTCCTTATCCCCGGCTTCGTGCTCGTCGCGCGTTCGCCCGGCGCATGACGAACGCGGTCGATGCGCCGGGCGACCCTGCCGTCTCGATAAGCGCTGCTTCAGAGGTGGAGGCGCCGCGTCCGAGTCCGCTGCGCAACACCGCGCTGCTCTCGCTGGCCGCGCTCGGGGCCAAGGGCTGCGGCTTTCTCCTTTTCCTCGTGGCCTTGCCTTACCTCGGTCCCGACGGCTACGGCTCGTACAACGTGGTCCTGGCCTTCGTCGGCCTGTTCGCCGTGCTGACCGATCCTGGCCTGACCACGCTCGTGGTGCGCGATGTCTCGGCGGACCGGTCGCTGCTGCCCCGCTACGCCTCACACCTGCTGACGCTGCGCCTCGTGCTGGCTGTCGCCGTCGCCGCGGTCTGCATCGGGGTCTCGTTCGTCCCTGGTCTGCTCCAAGGCGCCTACGTCCAGAAGGGCGTCCTGATCTGGGCGCTCGCCCTCATCCCCATTGCCTTGACCGGCGTGGCCACGACGCTGTTTCAGGCCGTGGAGCGGTTGACCGTCGTCTCCATCCTGACGGCCGTCGCCGCCGCGTCCACGGCGTTGTTGGGGATCGTAGCCCTGCTGCTGGGCGCCGATCCCGTGATGCTGCTCGTCGTCGCGGCCGTGGCCAACACGGGCGTAGCCGTGGCGGCGCTCCTTCTGGCGCGGCGCGTTGTGGTGCTGCGACCGCGCATCGAAGCGGCGACGCAGTTCGCGCTCTTGCGTACTGCCGCGCCCTTTGCCGCGCTCACGCTGCTCAACGTGCTGTACTCGCGGGCGGACACGGTGCTGGTCGACCACTTTAGGGGTGCAGTGGCGGCGGCATTCTACGGCGTGGCCTACCGTCTCGTGGATACGCTCCTCGTGGTCGTGGTCGCGCCCTTTAACGCGGCGGCGCTGCCCGCTTTTAGCCGCATCGCCGTGCGCTCGCGCGCCGACCTTCAGACCACTGTCCTATCAGGATTGCGCATCAGCGTGGCCATTGGAGCGCCTTTGGCCGTGGCCGCGACCGCCTACGCGCGCGAGGCACTATTGTTCGTCTCACGCTCCAAGGACTATGACTATACGGGTGCGACGGCAGCGTTGCAGTGGTTGGCTTGGTCGTTTCCCTGCTTCACCGTACTGGCCATCCTCTACAACGCGCTGTACGCGGTCGATCGCGGTAGGGCGCTGACGACCATCTTTGGCGTGACCCTCGTGTTCAATGTCGGCCTCAATCTGATCTTCATCCCGCTGTACTCCTTTAACGCGGCGGCGGCCCTGACGACCTTCTCCGAACTCCTCAACGTGCTGCTGGCCGGCCTGTTCGTGGCCCGCTACGTGGTCGATCCCCTTCAAGCCTGGCCGGCTCTGCTCAAAGTTGCCGGAGCGTCCACCGTCATGGCCGGACTGCTCTGGACGCTGCGTCTGGCTGGACCCGTCGTCGGATCTCCTTTCGTCGCGCTGCCCCTGGCCGGCCTCGCCTACCTGGCGGCGCTGCGTCTACTACAGACCTTTGGGCCGCGCGAACGCGCCGTGCTGGCGCGTCTACCGTTGGTGGGACGGTGGGCGCGATGGCTGTAGACGGGTCTGAGGGGACGGGACCGGCGCCTCTCGTCTACGCTATCGTGCTGAACTGGAACGGCGGCGACGCCGTGCCTGCCTGCCTGCGTTCGCTCGCGGCCAGTACGTATCCCACGCTGCACGTCGTGGTGGTCGACAACGGCTCGACCGATGGGTCCGTGAAGAAGATCGCCGGGCTGCTGGCGTCGATGGGCGGCACGCTGCTGTGCAACGAGCGCAACTTGGGCTTTACAGGCGGCGTGGCCGTGGGCATACAGGAGGCGCGGCGCCGCGACGCCCACTATGTATTCCTGCTCAACGACGACGCCACGGTCGACCTCGCCTGCATCGCCACGCTCGTTTCCGCGCTCGAAGCGCGGCCTGACGCCGGCCTAGCCGGTCCGCGCATCGTCTGGGCCGATCGGCAGGACACGCTCTGGTCGGCGGGTATGAGCGTGTCGTGGACCTCCGCGACCGTTCACGCGCACCGCGACGAACTAGCCAACGCCGTGGGCGCGATCGACCCTGCCGCGCGGCGGATCGTGCAGGGGCTCAGCGGCTGCGCCCTGCTGGTAGACCGCGCCGTGATCGACGCGGTCGGCCCGCTCGATCCGCGTTACTTCGCCTACTACGAGGATATCGACTGGTGCCTGCGCGCCCGTGCCGCGGGTTGGCGCTCGCTCTACGTCGGCGACGCCGTGGCCCAACACGCGGGCTCGGCCTCGGCCAATCGCGGCGCGGCTGGCTCGCAATCGGCCTTCGTCAACTACTACGGAGCGCGCAACGCCCTTCTGTTCATGGGCACGCACGCGCCGCACCGACTACGTCCAGTGACGCTGGGCCGCCTCTTGCTCGACCTTGGTACGGCGCTGGCGCGCGTGGTCGCCGGCGGTGTGGCCCTGCGTCGCCCCGGCGCGGTCGCGCGCGCCAGGGCCATCGTGGAGGGCGTCGCCGATTGGCGGGCCGGCCGCTTCGGCCCGCGCAGCGGAGCCCTATGATCCTGATCGACGCGTCGCCGCTGCAAAGCGAACACCGCTACCGTGGACCGGGCGCCTACACCGCCGGCCTGCTGGAGGCCCTGACGCGGCTGCCCTCGCCCGACGATGTGGGTTGGGGTCTGCTGGCGCAGACGGCCCACGACGACGACCTGCCGCTGCTGGCCGCGCTGCGCGAACGCACGAATGTCATGACCGTTCCGCTGCACCGTCCACGGCGACCGCGCTACCGCGCAACCTGGCAGCTCAGCACCCTCGCCGTAGGCGAAGCTCTGCGCCGGTCGCGCCCCCGCCTCTACCATGCGACCGAGGCGCAGGGCCTCGTGGTGCGGCGCGGCGTCCGCACCGTGGCCACGCTGCACGATCTCATCCCGCTGCACGCGCCCGAGGTGCATTTTCCGCTGCGCCGGCTCGACCAACGGTTGGGTTACGCGGCGTATCTGCGCCGGCTGCATGACGTTGACGCGATCGTCGCGCCCTCCGCGGCCACGCGCCACGACGCCGTGGAGCGGTTGAGACTCGACGAGAGGAAGATCGTGGTCATCGCCGAGTCCGTCGACGAGACGCTGTTTACGCCGCGGCCGCTCTTAGAGATCGAAGCCATGATCGTTCGCCACGGTCTGCGTCGCCCCTATTTTCTGCACGTGGGAGCCTCGACCTACCAGAAGAACACGCGGGCCGTGCTTAAAGCCTTCGACCTGTTCGCTTCCGGGGCGGGCGGCGCCGAGCACGCGCTCTACATCACTGGCAAATGGACTCCACAGGCGCTCGCCGCGCTGACGCACGACTACGCCACGCTCGTGCGCAAGGGGCGCCTGCGCGTGCTGGGCTTCGTGCCGGAAGATGTGCTGCCCGCGCTCTACAGCGGCGCCGACGCCCTCGTCTATCCCTCCTTGATCGAAGGGTTCGGGCTGCCCGTGCTCGAGGCGATGCGCTGCGGTACAGCGGTGCTGACCTCGAACCGATCGTCGTTGCCCGAGGTCGGCGGCGCGGCGGCGCTCTACGTCGATCCGCGCGAGGCCGACGCCATCGCCGACGGTATGCTGCGCCTGGCCACGGACGTGACGCTGCGCGCCGACCTCGCGCGTCGCGGGCTCGTCCAGGCCGTCACGTTCTCCTGGGATCGTGCCGCTCGGGAGACAATACGCGTTTACGAGGCGCTGTTATGAGGATCGGCATCGACGTGAGTTGGGCGCAGGGGCCGCCGAGCGGCACGGCGGTCTACGTGGCTTCGCTGGTCGAGGCGCTGCTGCGCCGCGACGACGCGGCGCAGCATGAATGGGTTCTCTTTACCCGCGGGACGCCGGCGCCAGGACTCTTCCCTGCCGCGTCCGAGCGTCATCACGTCCGCTGTGTCTCGGTCGACGCGCTGCTGACCAATCTACGCCTCCAGGCTGGCCTGCCGGCGGCCATCCGCGCCGCGCGCTTGGACCTCTACCACGCGCCGGCCTACTTTCTGCCGCTGGCCCTGCCGTTGGTCTGGCGCGGGCCGTCGGTCGTCGGCGTGTTCGATCTCAACTTCTTGCGCGTGCGCGAGGCTTGGCAAACAGGCCGCCGCGCCGAGTACCTCTCGCTCTCGTTGCAGGTCCCCGTGGCCGCGCACCAGGCGGCGCGCGTGCTGACGCTCTCCCCACACTCGGCGGCGGACATCGCGCGCCTGCTGCACGTACCCCGGCGCAAGATCGCCGTCATCCCCGCGGCGCCACGCGCGCTGTTTCGCCAGGCGCCCGACCCGCAAGTCGTCGAGGCGGAGCGCGCGCACTACGGCGCCTTCATCCTCTACGTCGGCGCGCTGTCCGCGCAGAAAAACGTGGAACGCCTCGTCCATGCCCTCGCCTTGCTCGACGACCCGACCACGAGGCTGGTGTTGGTTGGCCAGCCGGCGGGGGACTACGTCGAGCGCGTGCTGCTGCCCTTGGTCGGACGATACGACCTGTCGTCGCGCGTCGTCTTTGCCGGCGCCGTGGACGACGGGACGCTCCGCGCGCTCTATCACGCCGCTCTGGCCCTGGCCTACCCGTCTCTCGGCGAGGGCTTTGGCCTACCCATCGTCGAGGCCATGACCTGTGGCTGTCCCGTCGTGACCTCGAACCTCTCGTCCATGCCCGAGGTCGCCGGCGACGCCGCGCTGCTCGTCGATCCCTACGCGGTCGACGACCTGGCGGCGGCGCTCGACCGCGTTATACACGACGACGCCCTGTGCTCCGATCTGACGCGGCGCGGACGCGCCCGCGCCGCGCTGTATACCTGGGACGCCGTGGCCGCGCAGACGCTAGACTTGTATCATGACGTCGCGGCGCGTTGACCCCGTGCGCCCTTGGCCTCGATAGGTAAAGGATTAATTGAGTCTAATGGCCGTCCCCCTTCTTCGTAGACGCCCTTCCGCGCGCGGTCCCGCCCTGCACGTGGCGACGCGGGCCGCGCCTGATCCGCGGCTGGCGGCGGCGGCCTTGGCTGGAGCGCTGTTGATCGGCGGGCTCGTCGGCGTGGTCGGCCTCCCCGTGCTGGCGTTGCTCGGCCTCGTCTACCTCGTGTTCTGCGTGCTTTATCCCGCGGTCGGCGTGGCCGGACTAGTGACCGCGTGCGCGCTCGACCGCCTCGCCGTGCCCGTGGCCGGGAGCAACCTACGCCCGGACGAACTAGCCGCGCTCGCGCTGGCCGCCGCCCTGACCCTCCGTGTGCTGCTCCCTTCCGATCGACTGGTCCGCCTGCGCGCCATAAATACTTCGGCAGGGCGTCGGACCCGGATAAGGGGCAGCGCCTTGCTCGTCGCCATCCTGCTTTACTGGGGCGCGGGCGTGCTCTCCACGGCCACCGCGCAAGGCGACAACGTGGCGCGTGGGGCCAGCCTCGACCTTTTGTCGCTCGACCTCGTGGCCCTGTTCGTGGCCCTGACCGCGTGGCTGACCACGCCGCGCCGGCTGCTCTGGGCCGCCAAACTCTGGCTCAGCGTGGCCACGGCTGAAGCCGTCATCGGCATGGCCGCGTTTGCCTGGTATCTCGTGGCCCATGGGGCCGTGCCCGGCGTCCAACTGGCGCCAGACCCTCCCTACCAACCGCTCGTCTACGGCACGCTCTACGAGGGCAATATCTTCGGCTCCTACATGAGCGCGTCATTCTTGCTGGCCCTGGCGCTAGCCACGGAGGAGGGCGTCAGGCGCAAGGCGCCCCTCTACCTCGTCTGCGCGGCCACGGCGGTAGGGCTGTTGATCAGCGACACGCGCTCGGCCTGGGGCGCCACCGTTCTGGGGGCCGTGATTCTGGCGCTGCTCTTGCAGTTTGGTCGTGGGTCCAAGCGCGCCCGTCTGGCCCTACGCCTAATTGGCGGCGTCGCCCTCGTCGTCGTCGTGCTCGGCATCGGCGTCGCCGTGCTGCCTGCCAGCGTCACGGGGGCCCTTGGCGATCGCGTGCAAGGGCTCTTGAACTTCACCTCCGGCTCTGGCTACGGGCGCGTGCAGCTGTACCAGCAAGCGCTCGGCGAGTGGGCGGCGCACCCGCTGCTCGGGCTCGGTCCCGGCTCTTTTACCTATCGCTTGCCCGGCGATACGTCGACCGGTCCGGCCTGGCTGCCCAACCTGACCTTGCAGGCGCTCCACGACACTGGCCTCATCGGCGTGGCCGCGCTGTTCGGCCTCTTCGCCGTCTTTTATGTCGCCTCGTTGCGCGCGCTGCGCCTGGCTCCGCCCGGCCCGGAGCGCACCGTGCTAGCGGGCGTCATCGCCGCCGTTACCGCGCTGCTGATCTCGTTCCAACTCACGCCGGGCTTCTCGCTCGGCTATTCCTGGGCGCTGCTGGCCTTCGGGAGCGCGGCCACGGCCGTGGCGCGCTCCCTCGCCGTCCCAGGCAACAACGCATCCCGCCGCCCGTCGGGCGCTCGCTCTCTCCCTCTCGCGGCTCCTCCCCTCGCCACGCTGGGAAGAGATGTACGGCGCGCCCCCCTCTCTGACCGGGGCGCGGGACGCCGGTGAGGGTCGGCATCGACGCGCACGCGCTGGGCAGCAACTTGGGAGGCAATGAGACTTACACCCGCAACCTCATTCGCGGTCTCGGGAAAGTAGACCCGGAAGGCGACTATACGCTGTTGCTCTCCGCCGGGCGCGCGCACGACCCCATCGTGGGGTCGGACACGATGCGCCGTGCCGTGGTCCGGCCCGATCGCGCGCTCATTCGCGTGCCGTTCGTGCTGCCGTTGGCGCTGGCGCGGAACAACATTGACCTCGTCCACGTCCAGTACGTCGCCCCGCCGCTCTGCCCTTCACGCATCGTGGTCACGGTCCACGACATCGCCTACGACCGCTATCCGCAATACTTTACGCGGAAGGAGGTACTGCGCTTCCGCCTGCTCGTGCCGTCGACGGTGCGACGCGCGGCCGTCGTGCTGACCGTCTCAGAGTACGCACGGCGCGAGCTGATCGCGCGCTATCTTTTGCCGCCGGACAAAGTCGTCGTCGCGCCCAACGCGGTCGATCCCGTCTTTCGGCCCATAGACGACCCCCACACCCTCGACGCCGTGAAGGCGCGCTATGGGACGGGGGGGCGATACATCCTTTGCGTCGGCAACCTGCAGCCGCGCAAGAACGTGCGGACCTTGATCGACGCCTACGTGCGGCTACGCCGCTCTGGGGTCACCAGGGCCAAACTCGTGCTGGTGGGCAAGGCGGCCTGGCTGAGCGACGACATCTTCGCCGCCGCGCGTGACTCCGGCTACATGGGAGACCTGGTCTTTACCGGATACGTGCCCGCCGCCGACCTCGCCGCGCTCTACAGCGCCGCCGCCGTTTTCGTCTACCCCTCGTTTTATGAAGGGTTCGGCCTGCCGCCGCTGGAAGCGATGGCCTGCGGGTCGCCCGTGGTCTGCTCGAACGCCGGCGCTCTGCCCGAGGTCGTCGGTCAAGCCGCGCTGACGGTCGATCCGTATTCCGCCGCGGCGATCGCCGCCGCCGTCGCCCGCGTGCTCATGGACTCTTCATTGCGCGAGACCCTGCGGCACGCTGGTCACCGCCGCGCCTCCTCCTTCACCGCGGAGTCCTCCGCCGCCATCGTCTTCTCCGCCTACCGCACGGCCATGCAAACGTAGCAGTAACGAGGACATTGCGCGGTGCGAGACTTTGTTTTCCCCGCACGTTACGCGGAGACCGGCCGCCGCTACACCAGCGGCCTGACCGCCCGGCCCATCGTGATCGTAGAAGTCGGGAGTCATGTTGTGACGAATCACCTCCGCCTGCCTGTTGTTGACGAAATCCTCGAAGCGTTGGCGTACGAACACCTTCATCTCATCCGTGGTCAAGTGCGTGGCCATCGTTCAAACTATGGTTGTCCTTAGCGATTAGCCATAGCCTTGCATGTAGGCATAGCAGTTGTAAGATTATATAATGCTGGCTCCATTTCCACGGTGATTGGGCGCGGACTACACGGTCAGCATTGCTCGTTTCTACATTGGTGGATCAAGCAGCAATAACGTATCGCGTCCTTCGACTACCGAGCGACGCACGGAGTGGAGGTGTCCATGCGCATACTCGTGATCGAGGATGAAGAGGATCTAGCTGATGCGATCGCGGACGGATTACGCCGCGCGGGCTACGCCGCCGACATCGCTTTAGATGGATCAATCGCGCTGGAAGCGGCCGAGGTCAACCACTACGATGTGCTCATTCTCGACATTGGGCTCCCTGTCGTAGACGGTCTAGAGGTCTGCCGACAGGTACGCCGGATGCAGCCGGAAGTGCTCACGCTTATGCTGACGGCCCGCAGCCGTGTGGAGGAACGCATTCGTGGGCTGGATTCCGGCGCAGACGACTATCTCGTCAAGCCTTTCGCCTTCGACGAACTGCTGGCCCGCCTACGTGCATTGCTGCGGCGCGACCTACGGATGCGTGCGCCCCTTTTGAGTGCGGGCAACCTGGTGTTGGACCCGGCGGCACGTTTAGCGCGTGTGGGATCACGAACGCTCGATCTGACGCGTAAAGAGTACGGGGTTTTGGACTACCTGTTACGCCATCAGGGTGAGGTGGTCAGTCAAGAGGACCTGCTGGAGCACGTCTGGGATGACCGCGTCAACCTCTTTACGAACACCGTACGCGTGCATCTGTTGAACGTGCGGCGTAAGCTTACAGCGGCAGGGAGCGAGGTTTGCGTGGAAACGGCTATTGGGCAGGGATACCGTCTCGTGGTGAGAGTTGTTCCTTCACATGAGTAAGGCGCTACATCCGTGGCGGCGCCTGACCTTCCGAGGACGGCTGGCCTTCGCTATTGCCCTTCTCCTCATCGTCTTTGGTCTCGGATTAGTCAGCATTATCAATGCCGTCAGCACTGGAGTCGCGACTCATACAACAACAGTGGTCCTCGACGCTAAAGCACCCTCCAACGCTCTTACCGCCACATCTCCGGTGGCCGTTCAGCAACAGACGTTACACATCGTCCTCCTCTCCTCTGTTGGTGGTCTTATCCTTTTCTGTCTCCTTGGAGGGGCCGTCGCTTACGTGCTGTCGGGCCGACTTCTTAGTTCCCTACGGACAATCGCCGCGTTCGCGCGGCAGACCAGCGGCGGCACGCTCGACCAGCGCCTCATCGTGCCAGAGGCGTCCGATGAGTTGCGCGATCTTGCCCTGAGTTTCAACACGATGCTCGATCGACTGGAGCGCACTTTCACACAGCAACGGGCCTTCGTGTCTGACGCGGCACACGAGTTGCGGACGCCTTTAGCCGTGTTGCGGACGAATCTAGATATCGCGTGTCGTGATGCGGAACAAATGCCAGCGACGTTCGAGCGCCTTGAGCGCGCCGTGACCAGGCTGGATCACCTCGTCGCTAGTCTCTTCCTTCTATCGCGAGAGGAATCTCTTCCGCACGGTGTTCCTGTCCCGCTTGGTCCCCTTCTCGAAGATGTCCTTGCCGATCTAGCTGGCTTAGCGACGGAGCAGGGAATCGTTGTGCAGTACGAGGGCGATGCCGCTGTCTCGACACAGGGCGACGCCGTTCTACTGATGCATCTATTTCGCAATCTGGTCGAGAACGCCCTGCGCTACAACCGGCCGCAGGGTCATGTTACGGTACGGCTGGGCGCAGCATTCGGCGAAAGCATCGTCGCCGTCAGCGACACGGGAATAGGGATCTCCACCCTCGATCAAGACGACATCTTCACGCGCTTCTATCGGGTCGAGGCGTCGCGCGCACGCCACAAAGGCGGGAACGGGCTGGGCCTCGCGATTGTCGCGCATATCGTGCGTCAGCATGGTGGAACGATCGCGGTAAACAGCGTGGAAGGCGTGGGATCGACCTTCACCGTGCGCCTACCATGGGCTAGCCAGAAACGGGGTGGGCCTAGTCGATACGACGACTGAAAGTACGTAGACACGACTGCCTCACTCAATCCTCTAGAAGTTAACAAAGACTTTACGTGCCTTTTGTCACTATAGATCTGTGCCAACCCGATGGGAGTTGTTGGACAATAGGAGAGTTGATGAGAGAAGCCTTGGTGAAACGGCGTAGTTTAGTGTCACGGTTAATCCCAGTCGTCGCGCTGGTCGGGATAGCTGGGGGTGCGGGGGTACATCCCCTAACCACGGCGCGAGCGCAGGTGGCGAGCGAATCGCATTGCGTTCTGACTCCAACAAGCTATCAGTGTTATGCCACCCTTGCGGAGGCACGGACCACGTATAACTCAACGACGTATAGCCAAGTTACCCCAAACAACACGACGCTTGGCTACGTTCTATGGTCGGACGTTGGCGAGAGCGGCAGTTCGTTGTTCATCGAGAATTATCGTTGTAGTGGGGATGGCCCAATCAGCATTGCCAACAACTTCAACGACATCACGTCGTCCGTGCAGTCGTACGCATGCAACACCATTACCTTGCACGAGAAATTCAATGGAACGGGCTCTTCGGATCACCTTTACCTGACCAGAAACGTAGACCCTGGATTCAACGATCTGGCCAGCTCGTTCAGCTTTCAATAGGTCGCTCGTCGGCTAGTTCGCACTTAAGGGGATTGTTACAAAGCGTCCCCTCGGGCGTGAGCCTCGATACGTTTACGCCTGAAAGGTCTTAGAGGAATACTTATGAACAACTTCCGCGGAAACCATCGGACGGCGAAGGCCGTGATCTTTGGGCTCACAATTGGTCTGACTAGCGCCTTTGCCTCGGTTTCGCATGTGGGCGTGATGGGCAATAACGGCCACGCTTCGCACCGCAACAGTACGGCCACGGACCGTGTCTGCGTTCTCAGCCCGACATTCTCCGAGTGCTATGACAGCGTCGATCAGATACCGGCGGATGAACGGCCCTCGAACCTGTCCCACCCAACAACTGTCGGCGCTGTCGTCGGCGTGCTCAAAACAAGCTGGTAAGCACGACAACGGGCGTCAGCGGTCTTCCTTCTTCACTGGTCCGCTGCTGGCCAACGGTTTGATCGTCGAAACCGATGAGCGGCCCGACCCACGCGTCGACGACGAGCGCCGCCGCTACTATCGGTTGACCGATCTCGGTCGGCACAGGGCTGCCGTCGAGGCGCGGCGCCTGGACCAGTTGGTCCGAGTCGCGCGGATCAAGCGCCTATTGCCCGAGAGCCAAGCTTTAACGTCGTGTGGGGGTGCATAGTGGCGGGCTCTTCCCGATACTCCACCGTTGCGGACCGCATCTACCGACTGTCGCTCATTGCTTATCCACGCCCGTTTCGCCATGCCTACGCATCCACCTTGGTGCAGGTCTTCCACGATTGCGCCCGCGACGCACGGCGGGAACGCGGCCTGCCCGGCTTGCTCGGATGGTGGGGACGCACAGCGAGCGATCTCGCCGTGACAGCGGGCGTCCAGCGCTCCACCGCTCAGGATCGCCTTGTTTTTCTGTGACACAGCCCTTTTGAGGAAGACGACGTCAGGGCATCCGCCGGTGAGCACCTTGCCGCGGCAGGGTAGAACGATAGGATTCGTGCAGCCCTACGACGCGACGCGGTCTATCATGGGACGAGAACGCCGTCGAAGCACACAACAAACGTCGGTATGGGACAAGACCGCGGCGTGATGCGTACGTGCAGACGCAACCGATTATTTTGAGGGAACAGTCCCTCGAAGAAGCGTCCTACAAGCGGCGCCCGGCGCAGCGCGGCGAGAAAGTTTTGCTGCTGCCCTGGACTATCGACATCTTTGACGCCGGGAGGGATCGAGAAGGTGAGTGTTGGGGCTTCTGGTGGCAGCGGTGATGGACGGTTTGGAACCCACAGGTTGCCCGCCTGGACAAGCATTTCTTTTCCAGAAACGCTCGAATAACCGTTGTTCGACGATACGCCCACCGACATCATGCCCGTCTGTAAATCGTAAGGCGCGGACAAGTTCGCGTCCTCGGTTGGCTTGAGCAGAACCCAGCGCGCTCCGTTACGACATGTACCTGTAGAGGTGCAGACGCTGAGGTGAAACATCCCTTGCCAGGCGCCCTCTACCAGGATCGTACGTCCCAGCCACGATCGGGGGGCGCCGGCAAGGCCGGCACGCACTTGATCGACGGAGTACACAGGCTCGGAGTCCAAGAGTCGCGCAACGACGAGGATGGCGGCCAGCATAAGGACTACTGGACTGGCGATGGCGAGTGCGACGGCTGTTCTTCCGCGACGTTTCATAGCTCCCTCCTCCCTCTTAACCCTGGTGCAATCGTTACGTCCACAGTATCACGTAGGCCTGGTCTCCGTCACAGAGCACGCGGATGCTCAAGATCATCCCACTCCTGGTCGATCCGGCCGCTCACGGCGGGGATGCGGCCGACGCGTTCGACATCGTCGCGCCCTCATTGCCTGGGTACGGCTTCTCCGATCGCCCCGCCACGCGGGGCATGAGCCTCGCACGCATCGCCGCCCTCGTCGCCGCCCTGATGCGCAACGGCCTGGGCTACGAGCGCTACGCCGCGCGCGGCAGCGACCTCGGGGCTGGCGTGATCCAGCAGCTCGCCCTCGCCCACCCTGGGGCGCTCGTCGGCCTGCACCTCTCCGGAACCAACCCCTATATCGGCCAGGTCCCCGAGGACCTGACGCCGGAGGAGGGGGAGTTCGTGGCCAACGCCCAACGCTGGAATCAGCAGGAGATGGCCTACGCCATGGAGCACTCGAGCAAGCCGCAGACGCTCGCCTACGGGCTGAATGACTCACCGGTAGGTCTAGCGGCCTGGATCATCGAGAAGTTCCAGCGCTGGAGCGACTGCAACGGCGACCTGGAGAGCCGCTTCAGCAAGGACGAACTGCTCACTAACCTGACAATCTACTGGGCGACGGGGACGATCAACTCCTCGATGCGACTGTACTACGAACTGGTGCGTGACCCAGGGAGTTGGGGCCGCGTGGAGGCGCCCACGGGGATGTTGACGTCGCCCAAGGATATGTTTCCCACGCCGCGCGCCTGGGCCGAGCGCTCGTACAACGTGACGCGGTGGACCGAGATCAACCGGGGCGGCCACTTCCTGGAGTGGGAGGAACCCGAGGCTGTGGCCGCGGATATCCGCGCCTTCTTCCGACCCCTCCGCCAGGCGCGCTAGCCACGGACGGACCAGAGCGGGGCCGCACGGCTGCACACCGAGCAGCACGAGCGTCGCTCCGTTCGCCATCGCTAAGAAAGGACACCCCTGAGTAAGGTCTTTGACAGACCACATCCAGGGGATGTCCAGCCTCGGCACAAACCCTGCCGCATCATCCTGGGTTTGGCGACAGTCCACGAGCAAGCTGGCCTGGCTTTCGTCGCCCATCCGTATACGTCATAGCCGATCGAGCAAGACACGCTGTCTCCCGGCTTGGTCGGCATCATCCGTCTCGGCGCCCCTTACGCACGTCCGAACTTTTGCGCTTCAAGTCGTCACTAACCGGTTTATCGAGGTTATATCACGATTCGCCCTGCACGTTTAGGGGGGTTGGCGCGCGGCGTCCGGCACGGTAGCATGAAGGCGGTTGGACGGAGAGCCGTCTCGGCCACACGCGAGTTTCGCGGGACGCCCCGGCGCCGCGACGAAGGGAACGACGGGACAATGATTACCCCGGAAGAGGTACGCGCCGTACCGCTTTTTGCCGCCGTCGACGACGAGCAGATACGGCGCGTGGCGACGCGCGCGGCAGATGTGCGTCTGTCGCCAGGAGACTGGGCGGCGCGCGAGGGCGAACCTGGCGCATTCTTCGTCTTGCTCGACGGCTGCATCGAGATCACTAAATTGGTCGGCGGTCAGCTTCAAGTGCTCGCCGAGCGTGGTCCAGGCGACTTTTTCGGCGAGACGCCGCTGCTCCTCGGAGCGCCGTTTTTCGCCTCGTTCCGCGCCAACGAGGCCTCGCGCGTGCTGCGCTTAAACGCACCCGACTTCAGCGTGCTCCTCAACGCCGCGCCCGCTGTGCGCCAGGCGGTCAGCGAGGCGCTGATGGCGCGCGTCGGCGGCGTGGAAGAAGCGACGACGGCCGCGCGTCAGGTTCCGATCATCGTTGGGAGCAGGTTCGACCTGGAGTGCCATAACGCGCGCGACTTCCTCGCCCGCAACTTCGTCGAGTTTGAGTGGCTCGACCCTACCAACGACGACGAGCGGCCGTGCATCCCCGCGCCCGCGCTGCAAGACGAACGCTATCCCTCTATCGTCCTGTCCGACGGCACGCTGCTCGTGCAGCCCTCGCTGCGCGACCTGGCTTGCGCCGTTGGACTACGCACGGTTCCCGAAGGCGAGGAGTACGACGTGGTCATCATCGGCGGCGGTCCGAGCGGGTTGTCCGCCGCCGTGTACGGCGCCTCCGAAGGGCTGCGCACGCTGATGATCGAAGGGACCGCGCCGGGAGGTCAGGCTGGCTCGTCGTCGCGCATCGAGAACTACCTGGGGTTTCCCATCGGAGTCTCGGGCGATGAACTCGGCTCACGCGCCTTTACGCAGGCCACGCGCTTCGGCGCGGAGGTCGTGGTCACGCGCAGGGTCTGCTCGATAGAGGCGGGGGCGCCCTGGCACGTCCTCACGCTTGAAGACGGTGTGACCGTGCGCACGCACGCCATCGTCCTCTCCATCGGCGTGGCCTACCGCGCGTTGAGCGTGCCGGGCATCGAGCAGTTCGTGGGCGCGGGCGTCTACTACGGCGCGGCGCGTACGGAGGCGCTCTCCACGCGCGGACGCTCTATCTACCTCATCGGAGGCGGCAACTCCGCCGGCCAGGCCGCCATGTTCTTCTCTAACTACGCCGCGCAGGTCACGCTGCTCGTGCGTGGACCCTCACTCGCCGAGTCGATGTCCAGCTATCTGGTCGACCAGTTGGCGTCACGCGAGAACATCGCCGTCCGGACAAACGAGGAGATGACCGGCGTGTATGGAAGGACGCACCTCGAAGAGATCGACATCTACGAGCGCGTGGACAAGACGACCACGCGCGTGCGCGCCGACGCCGTGTTCATTTTCATCGGCGCCGACGCGAACACGGAGTGGTTGCCGCAAGATGTCGCCCGCGACGAGCGCGGCTTCGTCCTGACGGGTCACGATATCGCTCTAGAGGAGGTGCTGGAGAAGAAAGTAGGGCGCGACCCGTACCTACTAGAGACGAGCGTGCCCGGCCTCTTCGCCGCCGGCGACGTGCGCCACGGCTCTATGAAGCGTGTGGCCGCGGCCGTCGGCGAGGGCAGCATGACCATCGCTTTCATCCATCAGTACCTGGCCGCGGCGAAACCATAGGTCCGTCGCGGTCTTGGGAGGTATGCAGCGCCTCCGGCCCCATCCCGCGCGGATGGGGCCGCTCAAGCCATGCCGTTTAACGCAGCTTAAACACGACGATCGCCCAGTAGCGCGCCGTCAGCAGATGAGGGCTATCGCCGCTGGCGGTGAAGAAGACGGCATCACCTAGGTGCAGATCTTGCGTCTTGCCTTTGAAGGTGTTCTTCCCGATGTTGACGACAGTCGAGGGCAGGATGGAGAGCGTACGTGTAAATCTTGGCGCTCCGCTACGTCCCATCACGTCCAGGGTGAGGCTACGCGTCGTGAGAGCCGTCACTTTGCCGTAGCCGGTCGTGAGATTGGCGTCGACCGACAAGGTAAGTGGATGACCCAGCGTCGGTGGTGAGACGCCGATATCGAGAACGTCGCCGATACGGAGGTCGCGCCACGTCGCGTTGCAGCCAAGGGCGGCGCGGCATACCGCGGTTGAAGCAAGCAGCGGTACAGTGACAAGAGCGCCTGACCCCGACAGCTTCACGATTAAACGCTGCGCGGACGCGCAGACGAGGGCGCCCGCCGCGGCCGACCGCGACGTCCCCGTCGAGACGCAGCCCGCGGCAGCGGCGGCCGCTCCGCTGGCCGTCGCCCACTGGGTGGGGACGGCCGCTCCGACGGAGAGAGAAGCCATCACGATAAGACTCGTCACGGTGAGGACGAGCCTCCGCCCCCACCGATCCGTTGCCTCGCTACGCATTGAAGAAGCCCTTTCTTTTTCCCGCTCGTTATCAAGACCTTTGATGAAAGACGACCACGGCCAGACCGTGGCACCGCGCCGCCTCTAAGAACCTGGCCTGAGTCTACAACCTTTCTACCATCATCACATCTGCTCAATCTATGTTGACTTGCATCGACAAGGAAATGAGTGTATGATTAGACAAAAAATAGAGTAGAGCAGAGGGCATGAAGATGATGGACATCGTACCACTTTTCAAGGCGTTGGCCGACGAGAAGCGCATCAAGATCGTCGCGTTGATCAGCGCGCGGCCGCTCTCGGTGCAGGAGATCGCCGTCGCCGTCGAGTTGACGCCGGCGACGGTGTCGCACCATCTGGCGGTGCTGCGCGAGGCCGGTCTGGCCGCGGCGACGCGCGATCAGTATTACAGCGTGTATCAGTTCCAGCGGCAGCCGCTGCTCGACGCTCTGAAGACGCTGGCTGCACCCGCGCAAGGCCCCGATGTAGAAAGCGATTTGGCCAAATACGACCAGAAGGTGTTGGCGACGTACCTCGTCGATGGGAAGTTGTTGTCTATCCCGACCCAGCGTAAGAAGCGCGACGTCATCCTACGCTTCCTCGTCGAGTTGTTCGAGCCAGGACGCGTGTACGGCGAGAAAGAGGTCAACCAGATACTGGTGGCCTATCACGACGATGTGGCGACCTTGCGGCGTGAACTCGTGGCCGAGACCGCGCACTTGTTGACCCGCGCGGACGGCCGCTATCGGCGGGTAGAGCAACCGACTGAACCGGCGCCGGCGTAGGGTGGCCTTGATGGTCGCTATATATCGTGCCGCCATGGTCCGTCCCGTCGTCGCACGATATCCTTGCGACGGCACGATCGACGGTAGTCCGTTGCGTCGCCTGGACTGGACGACGGACGACAGCCCAACGTCGTGCGACGGACCGTGGTCCGGCGTACCTCACTACGATTCGATCGTCAGCATCCCGTTGACCAGGGCATAGAGCACGGCTTGACCCGTGGGCAGCCGGTTGGCCGCCTGGGGGAAGACGACGGATTGCGGGCCGTCGATCACCGCCGGGGCGACTTCCTCCGAGCGGTTGGCCGGTAGACAGTGCATGAAGACAGCGTCGCGGTCGGCCTCGGCCATCAGCGTTTCGTCGACCTGATACGGAGCCAGCGCTTCCTGGCGGGCCGAGCGCTCGTGGTCGGCGTTGCCGAGCGAGACCCAGAGGTCGGTGTAGACGGCTTGCGCGCCGCGCACGGCCTCGCGCGGGTCGTGCGTCAGAGTAAGGCTCGACCCGCTTTTCTCGGCCTGGGCGCGCGTCCACGCCGTCACGTCGCGGCGCGGCTCGTAGCTCGGGGGCGAGGCCAGCGCGATATCCACGCCCATGAGCGCGGCGGCCTCCATTAAGGAGTGCGCCACGTTGTTGTTGCCGTCCCCGACATAGGCCACGCGCAGGCCCTTCAAGGAACCGAAGTGGTCGCGCAGCGTCAGGAGGTCGGCCAGGCTTTGCAACGGGTGATGGGTGTCGGTGAGAGCGTTGATGACCGGGATCGAGGCGGCGGCGGTGAAGCGCCGCACGTCGTTGTCGCTAAAGGTGCGGATGATGAAGGCGCGGGCGTAGGCCGAGGTCACGCGCGCGGTGTCCTCAAGTGGCTCGCCTTTGCCGAGCTGGAGGTCGGCGGTGGAGACGGTGATGGGCAGGCCGCCCAGGCGAGCGACCGCCGTCTCCAGCGAGAAGCGCGTGCGCGTCGAGGGCTTGGCGAAGTAGAGGACGACGCTCTGGCCATGCAGGGCGCCGTGGTGCATAAGAGGATCTTGTTTGTACGCCGAGGCGAGGTCCAGTAGGGCGGCGACGTGCGCGGGGGTGAGGTCGCTCGTGCGCAGCAACGAGGATACGGTGGTGGGAGTAGACGTAGGCGACATACGAGATTCTCTCCTCTCCGGCGCTGGGCGAACGCCGTGGGGCGATCACCAGCGCGCCGTCATGGCGGTTCACTGCTAAAGATACAGTGTAGCGAACGGCTGCCCCTCATCACGGCGCGGACGCGCGATTTCTACGAACATCGTGAGGATCTGGTAAGAAAAGCACAATATGTAGCGTGGTAGAATAAAGGTAGTTGGAACAGCGACTATCAAGTCCGTCTGGAGCCGCCCTTATGATGAAGCGAGGCGGCAGCGTCAGACGCGAGGGTTTCAAGGAGACACAACATATGAGTACAGCTACCGCAACGTTTGCCGCCGGATGCTTCTGGGGCGTCGAGGCTGCGTTCCGCCAGACGCCTGGGGTGACGGCGACGCGCGTCGGATACAGCGGCGGCGAGGCCAAAAACCCGACCTACCGCCTCGTCTGCACCGACACCACCGGTCATGCCGAGGCCGTCGAGGTGACGTACGACCCCGACAAGGTCGGTTACGACGACCTGCTGCGCGTGTTCTGGGAGAACCACAACCCGACGCAGTTGAACCGCCAGGGGCCGGACGTGGGCACGCAGTATCGCACGGCCATCTTCTACCACGGTCAGGAGCAGAAGGACGCGGCGCTGGCGTCGAAAGAGCGCCTGGAGCTTTCCGGGACCTTCCGCCGCCCGATCGTGACGGAGATCGTCGAGGCCCCGACGTTCTACGAGGCCGAGGACTACCACCAGCAGTATCTGGAGAAGCGCGGTCTGGCCACCTGTCACATCGCCTAATACAAGAGGATCATCACCAATGAGTTCCACGGAAACGACGACTGCCAACTCGGAGAACCTGCGCGATAAGCCCGAGCAGTTCTGGAAAGAGAAGCTCAACCCGGAGCAGTATCAGGTCATGCGCCAGAAGGGCACGGAGCGTCCTTACACCGGCGCGCTCTACCACAACCACGCGGAAGGCACGTACACCTGCGCGGCCTGCGGCCTAGCGCTCTTCTCGTCCGACGCCAAGTTTGAGTCCGGCTCTGGCTGGCCGAGCTTCGACGACCCGGTCAACCGCGCCAACGTAACCCTGATCGAAGACCGGTCGCACGGTATGGTGCGCACCGAGGTCGAGTGCAAGCGCTGCGGCGCTCACCTCGGCCATGTCTTCGACGACGGGCCGCGCGATACGACCGGCCAGCGCTACTGCATCAACTCTGTCTCGCTCGGCTTCACGCCGGGAAAGACCACGTAGTACAAACGCGGGCGAGAGGAGGGGGAGACGCCAAACCGGCGTCTCCCCTTCTTTCTGTTTTCAAGCGGCGGGCGCCGTTAAGTGGAGCGGTAGGAGAACCTTTCTTGCCGCTCTCCGCCCGCATACGTTCATCAGGGGATCGTTACACTGACGACAGCGGGGAGAACGCACGGATTGTGTTGCTAGCTGTGTGCTCGATCTTATTTTTATCGGCTCTCGCGACCACTTCACCGCCGTTCGTCTTGCCCCTGCTCATCTTGCCGTTGGCTCTCGATACGTTCGCGCTCTCGCTCGTCCTCAACGTCCGGCAACGTACGAGAGCGGACAGCTATCAGCGGGACTTCTTTACACGCTTTTAACAGTCCACGCAGCGAGAGAACAAGGGGCTAGCGTAATCTAAGGGAGGCGACTGGCTAGATAGAGACGTGCGCTGCGTCGTCTTTCCTCTCATGGCCCGTTCATCGCGTGTTATTACAAGCAGTAGACTCGACGACTAAAGGAGATTCCCCTTCATCATGACGTCAGCACCTCGTCATCGACGTTCCCACACCCTTACGAACGGCCTGCGTGCCGTCCTCGCCTCGCTCGCCGTCGCCTCAGGCGCCCTCGCCCTGGACGCGGTCCAGCCCACGCACGTGGGGGCTCAGAGTCCAGCCGCCGCGACCACGTTGAACGTGTGGTACTCAGCGGACGATCCGACGGAGAGCGCTTTGACGAAGGCGGTCGTGCGGAGCTATCAGGCGGCGCATCCCCACGTCCACGTCGCCCTATCGTTCTTTGCGCTCGACGACATGAACGCGAAGCTGCAACTGGCGCTCTCGGCCAACCGCCCCCCCGACCTGATTTACTCGACGCCGCGCGGACCTGGCCTGCAGACGTACGTGCGCAACCATCAGTTGCTCAACCTGACGCCGTACGCGCGCGCGAACGATTGGGGTGGGCTGCTGCGCACCAACGTACTTGGATCGTACAACGACAGCCTCGTGCCCTCAGGTAAGGCTAAAGGGACCGTGTACGCGGCGCCGTACGCGATGGCCGCGGTGGGCATCCTCTACAACAAGAGCATCTTTCGTAGGCTGCACCTCTCGATCCCGACGACCCTGGCCCAGTTCGAGGCGGCAGCGGCAAAAGTCAGCGCGGCTGGCCTCACGCCGATCGGCTTTGGCGAGGCCGACGGCTGGGTCGGCGACGACTGGTACATCACGCTGATCAACTCGGCGGTCAGCGGAGCGGCGCTGCGTCCCGAACTTCAACTCGCCCCCAAGTTCAACTGGCGCAACGCGCAGTTTCGCGCCGCCGGTGCGACGCTGCAAAACTGGGCTAATAAGGGCTGGTTCACCAATCAGTTCAGCGCGCTCGACGCCCAGGACAGCGTGACGGCCTTCTTCGAGGGCCACACCGCCATGCAGTTGATCTCCTCGACGGAGAACGGGCAGATCGTGGGGCTTGCCGCGTCATCGCATATCCCGGTCGGCGTCTTCGCCTTTCCCCGCACGCGGCCGGGCGGCCTGCCGGTCTCCCCTCAGAGTGGTTTCGAGGGCTGGGCTATCCCGAAGGCCGGGTCGAATCACGGCGCGGCCGCGCAATTCATCACGGCGATGCTCTCGACCCCGGTGGCCAAGCTGCTCGTCGGACATGGCCTGCTGCCCGCGCACCGAGCGCCGGCCAGCTTCGCGCCCAACGGCAGCCTTCAGCAGAACTTCATCACCATCCTCGAAAAAGACGCACCGGGCGTCTACCTCGACGGCGCGCCGGTGCCGAACTTGAACGCCACGATGGAGGCTAACGTGCAGCTCCTACTACAGAAGCTGGAGACGCCGGATCTGCTGACCCGCAACCTCCAGCAGGTGTACGACACGAACGGCTCCAGGGCCAGCGCCACGCGCACCGACGGCGAGTTCTAGCACTCTCGTTCCCGTCCTCCTGGAGCGGCGACACGTCGTCGCTCCGGGAAACAGGATGCCGCCCTGTTAGATCTTCAGTTCGCAACCCTGATCTTTCAATATGATCTGTCGAAAAGCGGGGCTGGCGCTGCTGCTCCGAACCCCTCGTCGACGAGCAAGTCTGTACCTCGAGCCGCTACCGTAGCTAATCGGTCGCAGCGCTCATTGTCAGAGTCCCTAGCGTGGCCTTTTATCCAAGTAAACTCCACGTCGTGCTCGTAGCACAATCGCAGCAGTTCAATCCATAAGTCAGAATTGGCGGCCACGTGCTTCTCCGACCGCTTCCACCCTTTAGCTGCCCACCGTTGTGGCCATCCACCATGCATCGCGTCGACGAGGTATTTTGAGTCGCTGTAGAGCAGCACCTGGCAGGGCTGAGTGAGAGCCCGTAAGCCCGCGATAGCTGCCAACATCTCCATACGGTTGTTCGTCGTTAGGCGGTAACCGGCAGATAGTTCACGCCGGTGCAAGCCAAACTGCAGGACCACACCATATCCCCCCGCCCCCGGATTAGGTGTGCATCCACCATCGGTATAGATCGTGACACACTTCAGGTTGCCCATATCTGGAGCCCCCCCCTGATGAAGGTGATATAGTTTCCCTTTAATCTTCGCCATAATCGCCGCGATTCTTTAGGCTCCGCATATTGATCGCGGTATAGAGTATCATGTCGCTGAACTTGTAGAGGTCAACGGGCCGCGCGATTGGGGCGGCGGAAGGCTGTAAGCACCCGATGGACAAAGTCGTCGTCACCTCTGCCCTCACAGGCGTCTTGACCGATGCAGTTCCTCATTGATGAGATCGAGCCGGACGCGCCAAGCTCTGGCCGCTGCACCAGCACGCCGCTGCGCTCGGCGGCCACCTGCGGACGGGACTCGAAGACACGTTCTACCTACCTGACGGCCAGCACACCACGGAGAACGGAAAGCTGATCGAGGCGCTTGTCGCCCGCGCACGAGGCGCGTACGTCCTGGGAACGACCGCGTCCTCGCTAGTGGACATGAAAGCGTGAGACGCATGAGGGACGTGAGCCTATCCAGTTCCAGCGCGTGGGGGGGTGGCCTGACGCGTGCGGAAGCACTGCGCGCGATTGCCCTGTGCGGCGTCTACGGCGGGACGTCGTCAGCGCATTGGGTCGGCGCGACGGCAGGCCTCCTCTCGCCTATCCAGGACGCAACGGCTGCCCCTGTCTCGCGCGCGTCGCGCCTGTCCCCGTATCTCCCTGTCGACGACGCTGCCATCCAGACCACCGCCCCGCTCAAGGATCTCCTCTATCGCAACCCGTCTATCGCCATCAGAGGCATGAGCACTACGGGCGTGATCGGAACCAACGCCCTATGGGAGCGTGGACTGAGGCGTGAGTGGTATATCGAGGAGCAGCGCGGGGGCGAGGTCGCGGCGATCGGCGGCATCGTCACCCACCACCGGCGGTCGGTGGAGGGGGCGCTCCGGCTCTTCGACTGGGGCTTTCGGCGACAGACGACCGGCGGCGACTTCGCCGGAACCGCCGACCCCTTCCACAGCACCTCGTTCTTCGTCGCGGCCGTGGCGCATACCTGCCTGTTCGCGCGGCAAGCCGCGGAGGCGGGGCTGTCCCCTTTGGCCGCGGCATACGGGGATCGGATCGCGCGCTACGCGCCGTTCGTCGTGCGCGCGGCCCACTGGATGGCTCAGCCCCGCGTGTGGTCGGCCGGCCTGTTAGAGAATACTCCGTTCACCCACCGGCGCTACCTCGTCGGAGCCGCGCTCGGACTAGCGGGTCTCCTGGCCGCTGACCGCGCGCTGATCGATCGCGCGCGCGACGCGATCGGCGAGGGGGTGGCGCTGCAGCGGGCGGACGGCGTCAATCCAGAGCGGGGTGGCTACGACAGTAGTTACCAAATGACCGGCGTCGTCTTCGCGCAGTATTGGGCTGCCTATTTCCCCGACGATCCGCTGACGCCGCGCGTCCAGGCGATGATCGAGAGAGCGGTGCATTGGGAGGCTGGGCGCGTGGAACCGACGGGCGCCGTCAGCGCGCGGGGCAATACGCGGACGGCAGGACAGGAGCCGGGGCGCGATGGACTCATCAAGACGGTTGCCTACTCCCGCGTGATCCGGGGCTTCGCGACCTGGGGCGCGATGACCGGTGATGCGCGATGGACCGCGCTGGCATGGCGGACCGGGCGGCACTACTATACCTCCCCGGCGCTCGCCGCACGACCCTTGCTGCCCTGATGCGCCGATCATCGCCCGCTGCATCAGTCGTCCTGGTCACGTCCATACCCGATCGAGCGTGTATCATCGACGGGGACGGCGCGCGGGCAGGCGTCTTGCCCAAATCATGGAGCCGGTTTTAGGTGCAGCGTGACCATCGCGACACTCGCGACAGGTACGGACACGCGGTAAGCGCCGGTAAGGGGATCGGGCCTGATCGTTAGGCTATGAGGGCGCGGTATAGTTCCCGTTCGACGATCGATACCTTGGCCGCCCAACGTCGTATCTGTCGTCGAAGATAATGTCGGGGCGCGCAAATAGGTTATCGTGGCCGTCCCTTGCGCCCCTGATAGCGCGATGGTGACCGATCCAGCGGCATGGCTGTCTTTATTTAGAACAAATACCTGCGCGGTCGTCCGGCCGCCGACAGCATAGACCTTAATGTTGGCCTGAGCGTTGCTCAATGTGACGGGTAGGAACCTGTACCCGGCGGCGTTTCTGAAGAGCAGCATGGCGTAGTAGAGGGGGCGTACGGTGGTCGTATAGGCCCATGTCCTCGGCGCGGTCTGAGTGACCGTGCTGACGATCGGGTTATAGTGGCCGGGCGACCGGTTGAGGTCGTAGATGTGGAAATTGACGCCCCGTAGCCCCGTGTGCGCGAGCGTAAAGAGGACGTCAAGCCCCCACAGCGCCGAGGCGAAGCTATCGCTGACGCCTGCCTTACCGTGGCAGGACACGGAATTCGTTTCGTCTAGATGCAGGGGCAAACCATAGGAGCGCGCCACGGCGTTGTCGCGCGAGACGCGTTGGGCGAGCGACGACATGACGCCTTCGGACAACAAGGCGTCGCTGGTCGCTTTGGCCGCACTCGAAATACTGCAGGCGCTGAAAGGATAGTAGTGGAGAGTGAGAAACGCGAGATTGCGTCTCCCTACCGCGGCGACGAAGCGGCCCACATAGCGATCCCAGTCTTGCCTCACAAAGGTTGGCCCGACGAGCGGCAGCGCAGCCGTACGCCTGCCGCCTTTGAGTATTTTGATATAGCTCGTGACGTCATGCAGATAACGCGCGATAGAGTAGGAAGACGGACGCAACCGATGCTGCGTATAGATATCCGGTTCGTTGCCAATCTCTAGTCCAAGAAGCGTGTTGATGTTGGACAGGGACGCTGGAAGGATGGCGTCCGTCACGTACGCGCGAGCCGCGGAGGGATCGTTCAGCGCCAGGTTGATGCCCAGGAGAGCACGCCAACCTGTGGCCGCCGCTGTTGAGAAGACAACCCGTGGCAACGACGCGTTGATGGTGAACGCGCATCTGGTCCGGCTGGAACCGCCGGTCGGGTTCCAGCAGGACGTGTCCTGGCTGTCGCCCCCGATGCGCAAGGAACCAGAGCCAAGGTTCGTCAATAAACGTTGGAAGACGGTATTACGGGCCAGCGGGGTTACCCCGAGATAGGCTCCGACAGCAGGATACTCAATGCTCAAACCCATAAAATCTGAGGGGATCAGCGCGCCTGGCTTGTCGAGCGTCACAACGATCCGTGCAAGAGGGGCTTTCACGACTCCGACCGCGGCATGATCGTACGCGACCCCCACGCCTTGCACGCCGAGCAAGCCGCCGCACAGGACAACACGTCGGCAATATCTGTCTATCCTCATTGGTCCCATCCCTCGATCGCGTAGGCCGCGCCGCGTAGCACTACGTTAACTGTACAGCGTCGCCGGCTCGATCGGGTGCGCTTCACTGAGGTGAGAGGACGATAAGCGGGAGCGGAAAGGCTGTACGGATCAGCTACTGTGCTGTTAGGACGGAAACGTGTAGCGATAGACGCCCTGCGAGGCGCCGGCAATCAGAACCGACGGCTTCTGGTCGATCCAAGCAAGAGAGAGGATGATATACTGGCTGCCTAGCAGCTCTCGGCCGATCCGGCGCCACGCTCCCGACCTCTGCTTTATATAGACGCCATAGCCCATCGTGCCCGCGTAGAGTGCGCCATGGGGACCGGCGATGAGCGGCATAGCATGACGGGCGGGCAGACCGCTGGACACATCGCGCCACGTTCCGTCCGTGGAACGGCGCCACACGCCGCCGCCCATCGTACTCAACCACACCTGCTGACCCTGACTCGTCAGAGTAAGTAAGGACTGTGTAGGTAAAGTCGAGGGCAGACCGCGCGCATCCGCGCGCCATGTACGCCCGCCGTCTCCCGTACGCAACAGCGGGGGCTGCACGCCGAACACGCTGGCATACCCTTGTGAGGAGTCCCACGGCGTCCAGGCGATGGCCGTCACCGCCGATCCTCCCGTCGAGGCTGCTTTCCGCCAGCGCCACCCCGCGCCGCGCCGCTCACCACGATAGAGCCCACTGCCCGTGCCTGCCAACAACACGCGCAAGCGAGCATTATAGGCCAGGCAGAAAACGGGACTCGCACTCAGCGGTGGGCTGATGCGCAGCCAGTCGCTCGTTCCACTGCCGCCGCCGCTATAGACGGAGCCATCGCCGGCGCCGACAAAGATCGTGTGGCCGGTGAGCGCGGCGGCGAGGGACTGGACAGCGCTATGACTAGCCCATCCATGCGCGGGGGTCCATGTCATACCCGTATCGTTGGATATCCAGAGTCCGGTGGGTGAGCCGGCGAACAAGCGGGTTGGCGTGAGTGGATCAACCAACAGCGCGTCGGTTTCATGGGCGAGCGTCGTGCGCCGCCAATGCGAGCCGTACGCGTTTGACGCCACGAGGACACGGCCGTGGACCACGACAGCCCCCCCAATAACGATCATCACCAGCACGAGAACCAGCACGTAACGCGCTCGGGGCATCCTCTTGATGTCGAAGCCCGGAGAATGGAGGAGCGTCAAAGTGCTTGTCCGATCGCCGCGTCAACCGGAACGGCGCCCCCAACGGGCGTGACGTTGCAGGTCGCGGTCGAGTGCTGCGTTTGCACGTGGGCATGCCCAGCCAACATCTGAATGGTCCGGTCGTGCGCGATCATTGGGCTTACGTCGTCTCCTATAGAAGCGTCAGAACTCAGAATACAAGGCCATGATGAGGCTTAGTTGACGTTCAGCCGCAGCACGTTCACTGAGCCCGTCGTACTCCACGTCGGGACCGGCGTCGGGGAGACGGGCGGGAGGAAAGGCGCCCACGGGCGCACCCAGTTCAGGAAACGGGCGAGGGGGGGAGGGGGCACGGGAAACGGGGACACGGGGCTGCCGTCGGGATTGAGGTTGGCGTCGGCGACGAGCAGACGCCCGTTGCCGGGATCGACCGCCAGCGCCGAGGGGTTGACGCCGACCGGGACCGTGTCAAGGCGCAGCCCGTGGCCGTCGAAGACCAGTAAGCTGCCGTCGCCGAGCACCCGACCGCGCGCGTCCACCGGCCCACGCACGGTCGCCAGCGCCCCGCCAGTCACCGGATCCACCACGACCGCCGTGACCGTGCTGGGTAGGGGCGCCACGGCGAGCGACCGGCCGGTCGACGGGTCGATCTTTTCGATACGGGCGCCATGCGCCGCCAGCAGCGTCCCGCGCGCATCGTCCACGGCGAGGAGCAGAGGCAGGGCCGCCGTGGGACGGGCCGACACGACGCGCCGGAAGCGACGCACTCCCGTGGCCGCATCCACCCCAGTGATGGAACCGTACGTGCCGACGATGAAGAGCGTGCGGTCGCGGTCCCCCATCACCAGTCCAATCGGATTGTCGACGAGGCGCAGCGTGCGTACGAGGCGGCCCGCGTGCGCGTCGAGCACGGATACGGTTGCGTCGCCCTGATTCGCCACGAATACGAGGCCCGCTCGCCGATCAACGACCAGTTCCTCTGGGTACGATCCAACCGGGACGGTGCTCAGCAGCGTGCCGGTGCGGGTGTCGACGATGGCGACGGCGCCAGCATCTGTCTCGGTCACGAACGCCCGCGCCCGGCCCTCGTCGACGGCGATCGCCGATGGGCTCCCTCCCAGCAGGACGCTATGCAACGTCTGGCTGGAGCGGACGCTTAGGACGCCTAGGCACCCGTCATCGGTGAGCACAAGAGCGTGTCCGGTCGACGCGTCCAGGGCGACGCGTACAGGATGGGCGCCGCCGTTGGAGCCGACGGTCGTGGTCGTCAGGAGCGCGCCCGTCCTCTCGTCGAGCACGCTGATCGTCGTGTCGGCGACGTTGAGGACCAACGCCCGTCGGCTCCCTGGATCGACGACGATCGACGACGGATCCATGCCAACGGATACCCGCGCGATCGTCGTGGCCACGACCGCGTCGCCTCGGGGCGCCAGCACACCGCTCACCCCTATGAGGCTAAAGAGTACCAGGCAGAGGGCGGCCAGCACGCGTCGTCGGGAACGTGTCACCGGGGCAGAGCCTTCCCGTTCAGCTTGAACACGACGAGCCGTCCTCCGACGCGCCCCCCCGTGTAGGCGGTCACGCCCGATCCGCCCGCGGCGATGGCGATGTACTGCGTCCCGTGGACCACATAAGTGATCGGCGCCGCTCCAAAGCCCAGCCCAACGCGCGCCGACCAGCGCACGACGCCCGTCCGCGCGTCGAAGGCATAGAAGCGTCCATCGTCGCTCCCGCTGAACACGAGATCGCTAGCGGTGGCCAGGGCGCCTCCAATGAGCGGCGCCGGCATGGAGGTGCGCCATAGCAACGTCAAGTTGTCTGCCCTCAACGCGGCCATAAAGCCTCGCGGCCTCGCACCTGTCGCCACGATCTCCCCGCCGATGTCGGGCAGACCGGGGCGGTGCGCTCCCGTTGTACGAGGGACCGCTGGTTTGTAGGCCATGCACAGATCGACACCCGGCAGATAGAGGGCCTTCGTGCGCGGACTAAAGGCGGGCGGCGAGTATTCGAGGCCGCCAATTTTTCCGGGGCAGACCAGCCCGCCGGCCGCGGGCGAACCCGACCGCGGCGAGGCCTGTCGGGTGAGCGGGGGGGACCGGGCGAGCGTGCGTCCGGTCGCGCCATCGAGCAGCCAGTAGTAGCCGTTCTTGGCAGCCTCCCCGACCGCGCCGGCGCCGCCGACATGCAGGGGGGGCGGGAGCAGCATGGGCGTCTGGTCGACGTCGTAGTCCCACCGATCGGGGCACACGAGCGTACGCCCCCAGACGAACGCGCCCGTGCGCGCCCGCAGGGCGACGACGGCGTCGGTCCAGGGATCGCACCCGGGGCGTACTACGCCGATCAGGTCAGGGCTGGGGTTGCCGGTACCGAAGACGACGAGGCCGCGGTGTTGGTCGATCGTCACCGGCATCCAGACATCCCCACCACCGTGCGCGCCCGCCGCCGGCAGCCACCCTACGCCGCGGCGCGGTACGGTGTCGTAGCGCCAGACCCGCCGCCCGGAGTGGGCGTCGTACGCCGCGACGAAGCCGCGCGCGCCCGAGTCGCCGCCCGCGCTGCCAACGAAGAGCAGGCCACGCCAGTAGGTCGGTGGCGACACCCCTTGATATCCCTGGACGGGGTCCGCGACACGCACAGACCAGCGTCGTGCGCCGCTGCGCGCGTCGAGGGCAATGAGTTGGTCGTCGAGCGTGGCCACGAACACGGCGCCATCGGCGACCTCGACGCCCCGGCTCACGGGGGTCACGTCTCCCGCCAACGCGAACTGGACGAAATCGACGGCGGGCGTGTAGCGCCAGAGCACCTTTCCGGAATCCGCGCGGAGCGCGAAGATCTCGTCCGTGCCGCTCGTGAGGTACATCACGCCGCGGACCACCACGGGATCGGTCTCCCAGAGCGGAACGCGCGGATCCTCCGTCATCGTCCAGGCAACGCCCAACCGACCGATGGTTCCTGCGTTGATCTGTTGCAGTGGCGCGTAGCGGTGCTGGTCGGTGGTGTTTCCGAAGCGGGGCCAGTCGACCCCTATGGAGGTGGTCGTCGGGCGACCGGCGTTCGCACGAGCGTCGCTCGCGCGGACGCCCCTCATCAGGATCACCCCGATCAGCCCTACAACGACGAACACGTAGGAGAGCAGTCCGCGTCTCCTCATTGGAACGCCGTGCTGACGAAGTCCGTTCACCCCAGCCTCTTTCTTCCGCCCCTAGACCGTGGATCGTCGTAGGCACGATCCCCCTCGACGACCTATGGTCTGGTCTGACGCCAGACGCCTCCATCTAGACGTGGCCACTGGCGCGCACTCCCTCTAGAAGGGAGTGCGCGTCCTACTGTACTGTCGAGGCGGGGCGCCGTTATGAACCCGGACACCGTGGTCGTCCAGACGCCCTACTCTCCTGGATCGTACCACCGCGTGTCCCGTAGAATCACCGTGTGTCCGTTCCGAAGGTGCTCTAGTTGACCCTGCAACTAGTGCGGGAACGCGCGAACCCGGAACGCCGTGAGAGTCCCCACGGCGTTCCGGGTTCGTGCGTTCCCGTCGTGCTCCCCGAGTGGGACGCGTCGGAGAGCGATTACGATTACATGCCGGAGGTCGCGAACGTCGCCGTCTTCGCCGTCGGCGAGACGACTAAATTGTCCCACATGCCGCTCTGCAAGTGGCCGGGCACCAGACAGACGAGGTAGAAGGTTCCCGAGTGGTCGGCGCGGAAGCCCAAGAGCTGCGTGTCCTTGCCGATGTTGCCGGCGAACGCGTTCCGTGAGAGCACGGGGGCGAACCCGAAGGTCTCGAGTTTGGGGGCTCCCGTCGTGTTGGAGGTAATGCCGATGCTGTGCGGCAGCGCCGCGAGGTTTGCATACTCCAGGTCGACGCTCCAGCCGGTGGGCACGGTGAAGGTCGCCTGGCCCTTATCATAGCCGTCAAAGTTGAATCCGGCGTTGGAGCCGGTCGCGGCGGCGATGGTCTGGATGATCACGTGGTGCGTCTGATCGCTGACGTACATCCATTTGCCGATCTTCGTATAACCGCGGAGCGCGGGCAGGTTCACCGGGATGCCCGTGGCGTTGCTCGCGACGGGCGCCATCTTGACCTTGCTTCCACCCAGCTTGAGGACATAGAGCGTGCCCGCCTCAGACTCCCCGGAGACGCCCGAGGAGGCGCCGCCGCCCGCGGCGATGGCGACGTACTCAGTACCGTTGATGGAGTAGGCTACCGGCGGCGCGCCGAAGCCGATGCCGGTGTTCGCACTCCAGAGAGTCTTGCCGGTCTTCGCGTCAAAGGCGTAGAACTTGCCGTCGTCGGCGCCCGTGAACACCAGCCCACTCGCCGTCGCCAACGTGCCGCCGCCGATCGGCTTGGTAAGCGGGTGTCTCCAGAGGATCTTGCCGTTGCGAGGGTCGATGGAGACCAAGCCGCCCGTGACCGGCCCGTCGAGAGAAGCGGAGCCGCCCGAGTCTACCTGGCCCGGCTGGTGCGTGTTGATGTCCTTCGTCGAGAGGACCTTGTAGAGGAAGCATGTGTTGAGGTAGCCCTCGAACATGGAGGTCGTCCCCGGATTGTAGGACGGCGGACCGTACTCAATGCCGCCGACCGTGCCGGGGCAGACTTTGACGCCAGCCGCGTTCGGCTTCAGGTGCGGGGTGCTGAAGTGCGTGATGTAGGGCGTCGACGCCAGAATCTTGCCGGTCTTCGCTTCGTAGAAGTAGAATTTGCCCACCTTGTTGCCATGGGCCACGACGCGGGTCATCTTGCCGTGGATGTTGAGGTTTATCAGGAACGGCTGGGGCATGGAGTCGTAGTCCCAGACATCGTTGCAGTACTCCGTGTGCCCCCACACGAACTTGCCCGTCTTCGCGTCTAGGGCCACGATGGCGTTGACCCAGGGGTTGCAGCCGGGCCGCTGCGCGTTGCTGAAGTCCGGACTCGGGTTGCCGGTGCCGAAGTAGAGCAGGCCGGTGCTGGGATCGATGGTGGACGGCATCCACACATCGCCGCCGCCGTGGTGGCCCGCTTTGGGCATCCATCCTTGGCCGGGCTCGGGCACCGTGTAGAACTTCCAGACCTGCTTGCCCGTTTTGGCGTCGAACGCGGCCTCGAAGCCGCGCTGGCCGGCGTCGCCTTCCTCGCTGCCAATGAAGAGCAACCCTTTCCAGTACGTCGCGGGCGACGACTCGGCGTAGCCCGCGTTCGGATCGGCCACGTTGCTCGTATAGAGCTTCTCGCCAGTGGAGGCCTGCAAGGCGACCAGCCGCGCGTCGAAGGTTACCAGGTACACGACGCCGTTCACGACGGTCACGCCGCGGTTCTGGGCGACGCCGCCGCCGCCGCCGGAGATGGAGCGGTAGAAGTCCACCTTGGGAGTGTACTGCCAGAGCAACTTGCCGGTGGCCGCGTTGACCGCGCGCACTTGATCCGTCTGGGTCGTGTAGTACATGACGCCCTTGACCACCACAGGAACGGTTTCCCATCCGACGAGGTTCTTGCCCTGCTGCGCGGTCCAGGCGACGCCCAGCGTATGCACATTCGACTTGTTGATCTGCGTGAGCGACGAGAAGCGGGTGGCTTCATCAGTGTTGCCTGTTGACGCCCAGTCGACATTCGCACTAGCGGCGAGCGTGCGAGCCGCGGGCGTCGTGCTTGCGCCCACGGCTGACGTGTTCACCCGGCTGCCGACCGCGCCGACGATGAGGAGAGAGGCGAGTGCCGCCAGCGCACCGCCTCGACGAAAGCTCCGTTGCATGTCTTAGTTTTCTCCATCAATAATCACTGCTTTAAGTGCATCCACGAAAGACGTTGTTTCGTCTCGTCCACGCCTCCATCGCGGATCGAGCGACGGGCCTCTAATAAACGTCACGCCGCCTAAGCAACGCGATGAACGAACGTCCATGTCCAGCTCCATTCCTTAGCGATGCTCCGGCTCTCGGGGGCGGTCTAGCCTAACAGTCGTCCCCGAGAGCCATTGTGTCACGCGCCCCCTGGCAAGATCGAGGGCGCTCTCGTCAGGGGTGAGACCACGAAGTTGTCCCACGTTCCGCTGCGTAAGTGAGGGGACGCCAGGCAGACGAGAAAAATGACGTGGGCGGCGCTGGGTTAACGTCTCGAGATCTGACGGAAACTGACTGGGTACGTGTGGTTTCCGATCTCGAGTTTGCCGCTTAGGATGCCGTGCTTTGGCGCAGCTACGAACAGGCGTCCAAGCAAGCCCGATACCGTCGATGGCACCAGCAGATCGATGTTCATCTGGGTCTTACCGGACTGACGAAAGTGATAGAGCGTCGCGACCCAACTTGACTGGGAGCCGGAGGCGTCGTAGCCGTAAAACTGACCAATCCCATATAGGAAGCCGTTGTCTTTGACCTCGATGCCAAGAGCCGCGGACTGGAGATGGGCGGCGGCCGGTATGGACTTCAGAATGTACTGTCCGATGAACTGCTGGCCGAACTTGTTGCTGACCTTGTAGGTCGGCGGCAAATTTGTCGATGGCCCGGTCGTCGCCCGTGCGACTCCTCCAGAGCCGAGTGCGCCTGCCACGAACAGACATACCGAGACGACGACTGTCCCCGCGACTCTGCGAAGATTACCCATAATGATTAGCCATCCTTATCCGTTTGTCCGTATCACATGAGAAATGCCGTGCTGGGAGCAACGGCGTGGGGATATGGGTTGAGAACTGGCCGCCACGCCGCCGTTCGAATAGGGTGAGTAGTACATCCACTTAAGCCTATAGTATATCTTGCTCAGGGGATTGTCAAGAATAGCTATACCTGCATAGTTATGCCAAACCAACGTAAATAACAACGCGCGTCCCGTACTTGCACCCGTACTGTTCCACGTGAAGCTGCGTCACTTTATTATGAACTCTCGGCGTACGGGACGCCCGCATACACGACATCTCAGCGCTCCCGGAGGTTAGACGTGGCGCTCAGCGGCGTCTACCGTGACACGGCCGACCACGATCCCCACCATGTAGACCAGCAGCGCGGTGAGCGCGAACGCCCACCAGAGCGACAGCGTCGTCGCGCTGCCTCCTCTCAGCGACGCTAGTTGGTCGGGCTCACGCAGCACCGTGCCCATGGTCGCCGCGCTCAGCGCCAAGAGCAGCGACGCGTTCGACGCCATGGGCAGGTATTCGCGGCTATACGGTACGGACAGCAGCGCCTGGGTTGGGCTGCCATCGCCTGTCAGGGGACGCACTGTCACGGTGTAGACGCCCATGGTCGTGAACGGGTACGGAGCGCGATAGAGTCCGGGACCCATCTGCGTGCTCAGGAGATGCGCGACCGCGCCGCCCGGCGTCCGGACCTCGATGGACAGACGCTGTAGCTCGATGGGCGTCCCCGCGTTCGCCAACGTATCGATCCGAATTCCGTCGGGTGAGGGCGTGCCGTCTAACAGAGGCGTATCCGCCGCTGCCGTAGGCCCACGCAACGTCCAGTGCAGCGCGTCGGACCAGAAAGCGGATTCGGCCTGCCGCCACGACGCCGACCAGGCATTGTCCAGTCCAGGCGTCCACACCAGGACGCGCCCCAATCCGTACTGCCAGCGGGCCAGCACGGGATCCGGCTTGCGGCTCTTGACATTGGTTTCGAGGTCGTCGACGGCGCCCGGCTTCAACACCGTCGCGATGTATCCGGCCAGATGCGGCGCCGCCCCGGCGCCGAGGCTGCGCACCGTCGGGCTGGTCGCGGCGATATGGACGCCGATACTGCCGGTGACGGCGGCAGATCCTGCCGCCAGACGCGCCTCCTCCGCGAAGATGCGTGGGAGATCTTGCGCGTTGGTCGTGTAGTAGAAGCGTCCTTTGCCCGCGGAGGATATCGAGCGGAGGAGGCTTACATCGGCGTCGGGACCGAGAGCCACCGTCGAGATGGTGATCTTGCGCTGCTGAGCCAGCGTTAGCAACGGCCGGTAATCTGCTGGGTCGCTCTTCCCATCGGTCAGCAAGATGATGTGGTGATATGGCGCGTTGCTCACGCTCACCTGATCGATCCCTGTCCGCAGCGCCTGGTAGATGTTGGTGCCGCCGTCGCTGAACATGCCGCCAATCACTTGATGGATGTGCGGGGCGGCGGCGGGCGTCGTCTTACCCATGGGAACGAGGATATGCGCGACCTGGTCAAACGCGAGCACCCCTAGGCTGTCCACGTGTTGGATCGCGAAATCGGCCGCCAGGCGCGCCGCCGCGCGCGACATGACGATCTTCGGGACATCACCTGCCAGGTCGTCCATGCTGCCCGACCGGTCGAGCACGAGTTGCAGGGCGACATTGCCGTCGCGCAAGCTAGCAGGCGTTTCTCCCCGCACGGGCAATATTTTCTCCAGCGCGGTTTGGCTGTAGTGCCCCAACGTGAGGCTGTGCGTGCCGCCCAGCGCGAAGAGGCCGATGCCCTGGCGGCGTACGGCGGCGTCGAGGGCGGCGACCCGCGCTCCATCAAGCACCGTGGCGGGGAGGTCGTCGAGGACGACTTCTCTATAGGGGGAGAGTCCGGCAACCGAGGCGGGCATGCGGCGCGGCGGGAGCGCGACGACGTCCAACCCTGCCGCCGCGAGCTGCGCCAGGGCGGCGGCATTGGAGGGCCGCTGGGTCACCAGGAGGACGCGCGGGGCCTGCGTCACCTCGGTCGTGGCCGAGAGGACGTCGTTCCGCGGTTCAGCATCGTCGGGAGCGCTAATGGAGGCACGAACCACGTGCCAGCCAGGAGCCTGCGCGGGCAGGTCGATCTGGTAGGGATCGTCGCCCCCTTGCAAAGACAGAGTCTGGCGACCGACATTGCGCCCATCGATGCGCAGCGTCAGCGTGGCCCTGGCGGCGCGCGTGCTGTGCAAGGTCATCTGCAATGGTAGGGCAGCCCCCGTGGATGTTGCGGACGGGAGGACGAGCCTGGTCACGGCGACATCGGGCCCCGGCCCGTCGAGCCTCACGGTGTCGAGGGATAGATGGTGCGCGGTGAGGTCCGCTGTACCGGCTGCCGCGTCGCCGACCGTCTGGACGCCGTCGCTCAGCAGGAGCAGCCGGGAGCCTGGCGGGACGACGCCCGTGGCGAGTCGTAGGGCGCCCGCGAGGTCCGTCCGCGCGCCATCGGCGCGCGCGCGCAGCAACGCCAGGGCCGTGGTGTGGTCGATGGGCCGGTACAGCGGAGTCGCCGCCGCTGTCCCTGCGAAGGCGATCACCGTCACCGGAGCGCCCGACGAAGCCTGCGCTGAGGCGCGTTGCAGCCAGGTCGCCTCGACCGCGCGGACGCCCGCTGTGATGCTGTCCGACACGTCGACGAGCACGGCAAAGCCACGTCCCGCTGCGCCGCGCTGCCAGGTGGGCTGCGCCATGGCCAGGATGAGCGCGAAGAGTGCGAGGCAGCGCAGCCCGAGTTCGGCCACACGGCCGCGTAGCGCGGGCCGCGCCGCCGCCCGACCCACGAGGATGGCCACGAGCACCAAGGGGATCACCGCCAGCGCCAGCAGTTCCGGCGCGCGCAGGACGATCATCGCCCCCCCTGCCGCTCGCTGCGCCAGGCGCTTATCCCGCCCTCGATAACCACGACGAGCGCCGTGAGCAGCCCTAGGCCCGGCCACCAGTCAGTGCTCCGGGCGGCGCTGCCAATGGCGATCACGGGCGTGGATGTGGGGGTAGAAACGTCGAGGGGGGCGTCCGCCCCTGCATCTATAGTCGCGCCAACGTCCACGGCAATGTCGGCGCTGCGTGCGCCCCAGTTGCCGCGTTCCGTCACGGTGTAGAGTCCAGGCTCGGCTACCTCCACCGCGACCCGCGCTCCCGAGGGCGCGATGCGCTGGACGATGGCGGACGCGCCCGGCAAGGTGGATTGCCGCGCTACCTCAATCACCGTGGTCGAGGGTGGAACGTCGAGCCAGACACGGTCGCTTGGCGTCGCGGTCGAGGGGGACCAGGACGTCGCCCACCGCAGGACATTGGCGATCAAGAGCGGGAAGGCGTTGAGTTGGACCAGGTTTGAGGTCGAGGGGTCGAAGGTAAGGACCGCGACGCGTCGTCCTTGCAGGAGGCCCGCCGCAAGCAAAGGCCCGTCAGCCGCCCAGACCACGGGATGCAGCCCATCCGGCAGGGAGAACTGTTCGCCCGTCCCCTGTGGTACGTCCAGCGAGGTTAGGTCCACGCCGTTCAAGAGGGGACTCGCGGCGTCCTCGCCGCTTACGATGGAACCGCCAAGCACGCCTGGCGGGGGGCTGCCTAGGACGGTGGGAGGATCGATCAGCAGGAGGCTCGGCGCCGCGGGGAACGGGCCCGGCGGCATCCAGCCGGCGAAGACCAGGAGACCTGGTGTGCTATATCTGTCCGCCTTAAACCGTGTAGGCGTGCGCGTCAGGACTCGGACCGCCGGCAGGGAGGCCAGGGCGCGGACGACCGCCGTGGTGTGCGTGGCGTCGCCGACCACGGTCACCGTCGTCGACCGTAGGCCGGGAACCGTCGCCCAGGCCACGTTGTTCGCCGCGACGAGGTCGCGGCGCGCGAGAGACAGCCGGACGAGGTGGTGGGTCGCGGGCACGATGAAGCTGAGGTCGGTGTCTGAGTGTGGGGGAAGGACGAGGCCTTCCTGACCCAGCACGACGCCATCGGCATCGATCACGAGGACGTCCCGTACCGTAGAGGCGCTGGCGTTATGCACCACCGCAAAGGCGTCGCAGGCGGACGTAGCGGTCGCGCAGCGCACATCCACGACCGCGATCGCTTGGTCGTCCGTGGAGCGTCCGACGACCATGGTCGACGTGCCGCCCCCAAGCGATGAGACGCTCGGAAGCGTCTCACCCGGCGCATGGACGATAAGCATGTGGACGGCCCGCGCGGAGAGCAGCCCGGCGGCGACGGTAAGTGCTTGGGGCCATGCAGGCACGGCGGCGAAGGGTGCGAGCGCGCGCAGCCGGCGTAGCGCCAGGGCGCGGTCGTCGGTCCAGACCACTACCCGTGCCTGCACCGCCGTCACAAGCGCGAAGGTCGTGCCGGAAGGCGCCCCCTGGATGTCGCGTGCTACGACGGCCTCGGCGGCGGCGAGGCGAGAGGGCGCGGGGTCAGCCGCGGCCATCAACGCACTGTCGTCGACCACGTACACGCGCGTTCCAGGGGCGCTCGAGGCGCCAGAGGGTTGAGCGAGAGCCAGCACTAGGGCTCCTACTACCAACGCTTGCAGGAGAAGCAACAATAGGTGCTCGATCCGCCACCGCTGCCCCTCCCCTCCCGTCGGCGCACCGCCTACGCCCTCCCAGAGGAGCAGGCTCGGTACGTCGATCGTGCGGGCGTCACGCCGCCGCAGATGTAGTGCCGCCAGCACCGGCAGCAACAGCAAGCCGAGCAAGGCGAGGGGCGCGAGCAGTGTCATCGACGCCTCGTAGCCATGGACCTACGACGCCGGGGAAGGCGCAAAGTAGCGCCCGAGGATCGCGTCGTCCCCTACGCGCTGAACGTTGGCGTCCGGCGGCACGTAGTCGAATGTCCGTCCGCCCGTCGTTCCCGCTGCTTGTACAACGGAGGGTTGCGTGTTCCCCGCTCCGTTGTGCCCTTGAACCTGTTTAGTAGAGAGCCGGGCGCCCGTAGTCCGTCCGTACGCGCTCGTGATGGTAAGTTGACGTGCGCTTTTCGGCGCCGCTGTCTTCGCGGATCCGAGCGTCGGCGCCGCGCCCGCGGTGTGACCCGCGGTCGGTCCGCCGGGCAGTCCCTTACCGGTAAACTGGCCCTTGCCCGTCACCAATCCTGGAGCCGTGAGCTGCGAGGGGTGAAGGTGGGAGCATCCATAGAGGCACCGTGACTGCGCCCCCTTGCCGCCAGCGCCCGATCCCGCCTTGCTTCCTGCGCCCGCGCTCGCGCCTTGCTGGCCCGTCGATGGGCCGCCGGTCTGGGAGCGCTTCGTCGCGCCCGCCGCGGAGGCACGCGCCCCCGCGACGGGCGCCGCCCCCGCGCTTCGCCCTGATGTGCTGGGACGCAGCGGGCCCTGGTTCGGCGGCGTGCTCGAGGAGAACGCTCCCTTCTTTCCAGGCGAGGCCGGCCCCGAGGGTAGAGCGTTCTCGCTGTGCCGAAGGACCGGCGCGGGGAGGCGCCCGTTGGCCGACGCCCCCCCGCTTGTAGATGCGCGTGACGCCCCCGCGTTCCGCCGGCGCACCTCTCCAGTCGTCTGGGTCGGCTGCGCGGACGACGCGCGGCGCAGCGTCGCCCCGCGCGGCATGGAGGTCGCTGCCGCTGGGCGCACGTTCCGCACCGGCGGCGTGGCCACGCTGTTCTGGACGGATACGACAGCGACGCGCAGGGCCAGGGGAGGCGTACCGGCGGCAGGGGTAACCGCGGCGGGACCACTGCCGGCATCGGTCGCCGAGGTCGCCTCGGGCGCCCGAGGCGACCCATTGAACGGGAGGGCGACCGCGGCGGCAAGGGCGCCGAAGAGCACGACCACGACGGCCCATTCGCGCCCGCCGTGCAGGCCCCGCGGCGTCCAGGCCGCGCTCACGCGTCTGGCCGCCGCGGTCGCCTGCGACTGCAACCGCACGCCCACGACGGAAGCTGAGGGCGTTCTCAAGTCTACGTCGAGCGCCGTGGCAAGTTGTTCCTTAAGGTCGAGCGCACGATCCAGGAACCGTGCGACGGCGTCGAGGTCGGGCGCCCGCCGCCACACCGTCGTCGTCGTGATGATGGCGATCGCGACGGCGGCGACGGGCGCGCACCAACGCGGCCACCCCAGCCATGCACCGACAAGCGCCAGGATCAACCCGACCAACGCGGACACGCAAAGGGTGCGACGCAGCGCAGCGGTACGCCAGGCTTGACGCACCGGCGCCCCGCTGCGCTCGAGCGCGTCCCGCAGCGTTCCCGACTCAATTCCGGACGCCTCGACGGCGCGCGGCTGCAGCCCTATCGTGCGGGGCAAGGGCGGCGTTGCCCAGCCCCAGAAACGACGCGAGAGCGAAGACCAAGACGGATGTCGGGACACCGTCTTGGATGCGGCCTGAAAAACGGAGGGTCTCACAGCTTTATCCTTTCGCTGCGACGGCTGAGCCGTCCCACATGATCCATTTAAGGATGGGGAGATGAGACGGGTATGGTAGGGGTCACGCTGCCAGGAACGACCTAACGAAACGTGGGCCGATGACAGTGGCTGCACGTTCGACCCCAACGCTATTATCGAACGACGGACGCTGCGATAGTTGTTCGCGACCGACGGAGTCTTCGTACTTAGATTATACTCCAAGAACAATTAGCCTTCGCGTACCTAAGTTTCCGGCACGCGACGCATGGTGGGAGGAGGGGTTGAGCGCACCGAGTCCGTTCTACTCTACAGGTGGTGCATGAGGGCGGCGTCATCCGGCGCCGATGATGAGGAAAGGAACGAACGACATGACAGCATGGGGCTCGCGCAGGCGCCGCCACTGGATCGTCCTGCTTCTGGTTGTCCTGGGGATCCTGGGAGCGTCCGTCCCGCGCACGGCGCCGGCGGTGGCGCTCGGTCAGGCGACCACGGCAGTCGCACTCGAGCAGTCGTGGCCGTATTTCGGCGGCGACCGCGACAACACGCGGTTCTCCCCGCTCACACAGGTCAACCCGTCCACGGTCCGGAACCTGGGACTGGCGTGGACGGCGAGCCTGGGTCAGTTTCAAGCGCTCTCTGAGAGCTACCCTCAGGTGGTGGGCGGGACAATGTTCGTCACCAGTAATACGGATGAGATCATCGCCCTCGACGCCGCGACAGGAAAAGTACGCTGGCATTATGCCTCTCCCGTTGATTTCTCGTTGTCGACCGGCGTGGGCGGGTACGGCGTGTCGGTCAACCGCGGCGTCGCCGTGGTGAACGGCAAGGTCTACGTCGTGACTTTTGACGGCAAGCTCCAGGCGGTCACGCAGGACACGGGCGAGCGCCTATGGCAAAGTCAGGTCGCGGATCCCCGAGCCGGGTACTACGAGACCACGGCCCCCACGGTGTGGAACGGGCTCGTCTTTGTGGGCTCCTCGGGGAGCCAGGACGGCATCCGCGGTTTCATCGCCGCCTACGACGCCAATACGGGCAAACAAGTCTGGAAGTTTTACACGGTGCCGGCGCCGGGCCACGGGTGGGTCCCCAAGGGCCGCCACGGCGGCGGGGGCACATACATGCCTCCTACCATCGACACGCGCACGGGGTTGCTCTACGTGGGGACGGGCACGCCTTCACCCGTGCTGCTGGGCGCGGGGCGAGCGGGCGCCAACTTGTACACGGATTCGATCCTGGCGATTCACGCGACGACCGGCAAGCTGGCCTGGTACTACCAGGAGACGCCCCACGACCAGTGGAGCTACGGTGCGGCCTCACCGGCCGTGATCTTCGATGCGCACGTTGGTGGTCGGAGCGTGCATGCGGTTGGAGAGGCGGGCAAGAACGGCCTGTTCTACATCCTGGACGCGGGGACAGGCAAGCCGCTCTTCACGCCGCGCGCCTACGTGCGCGTGCATCACCCCGTGCCGACCACCAAAGGAGTGGTGTCCTGCCCCGGTACGGTTGGCGGCTCACCCTACTCGCCCGTCGCCTATAGCCCTCAGACGCATGCCGCCTACATCTCGGGGATCGACCTCTGCTTCAAGATCACGATTAGCGGATCGGGTCAGGGCGGCGAGCGGGACTTCGCCGGCACGCGCGTCCCCGTTGGAAAGGCGACGGGAACGTTCTCGGCCGTGGACGTGAACAGTGGCCGGTTTCTCTGGAAGCTCGCCCTGTCAACGCCGTTGATCGGCGGAGCGTCGGTCACCGCCAGCCACCTGGCGTTCACGTCGGGGCAGAACGGCATCTTCTATGCGTTCGATGACCGTACGGGAAAGACGGTCTGGACTGCCAACGTTGGCTTGGCGACGGGCTCCGCGCCGGTTATCTACGCGGTCAAGGGGACGGAGTACGTCGCGATCGTCCTCGGGGGCTCGGCGGTCACGGGCGCGCAACACCTGGGGAAGCTAGGCGCGACGGTCCTGGTGATGAAGCTTGGCGGCGCCCCCATCAAGCCGTTATCCTCTCCGGGCCGGCAGGTGGCGCCATGAGCGCCATGGAGGGCTGGGAGGCGGCACGGCCCGCGGGCGTCGTACAGGAGGCGCGCGTGAGGCGCGCGGGAAGGGGATGGTCGATGGAGCGAGGAACGATCCGCGGGTTCGCCGGACGGCGGCTTGGGCTCGCTGCCGTGGTGGTCGTGACGACGCTGTTTGGTCCCGCGCTTGGGGCGCGGGCCTCAACGGGCGTCATCGTAGCAGGGGGCGTCTCGATCGGCGGCCCCGCGCTTCCAGGCTGGCCCGGGGGGCCACGGCTGTACGAAGGGCGCTACCGTCTTATCGCGTCCAGCGACGACAGTTTCGCGCGGTCCGGCACGCTCACTGTTTTCACACGCACGGTACCTCATCAAACAAAACCCCAGCTCAGCGGCGTCCTCTCGCTCTACACGGATGCTGGCACAAACGTGCTGTACTTGACGCACTTCGTACACACGGGAACCGCGCGGTCGGCCCAGGTCAACCTAGGAATCTACACCGGGCCGGAGGTCGGCCGGTTCGTCGTGGTGTTGCGCCGTGGAGCCGCGCTGGGGGTCACATTCGTCCCGCTGCAAGGGCCGTCGGTATCGCTGCGCTTCGTCCAGTTCTCGACGAGCCCGCATCCGTAGCCGTCGTTGCACATTCATTCCTGGGCGCGAGTCCATCAGTCCATGGACCCGCGCCTCGATGTTTTACGAGGCCAGGAATGCAACCCCTTCTATGTTGTAGTCGTGGGCGCGTAGACTCGTGCGCATGGGGAGTAGGGTGTAGGCCGTTCCGTTCGGCTTCACCACATACATGTATCCGTGTCGCTCGGAGCCTATGAAGACAGCGCCGCGGTACGCGTGGAGTTGATCGCCTCGCGCGAACAGGAGCGAGCGGCTGAGCCAATCGGCTACGTACAGGCCAGGTGGGCCGCTTGCCGGTGCGCTCGGGACCAAAGATACAATGGGGTTCAACCCCCAGGGTAGTCCTTTGGCGAGCGTACGAACCGCGCCATGCGCGTCCATGGCCACGAGCCGGCCATGGTGGTCATGCTGGTCCACGCAGACAAGCACTTGGCCGGCGACGCTCCCAAAGCCGATGGGCGCAACGGCGACGTTCTCGCCCCCGCCTGGTCCCGCGTAGTGGCCGACATGCCGTGTGTTTCCCCCTGGCGCAATCGTGTAGACGTCGCCGCCCGGACCACTATCGGAACCACCAGTAGCCGCCAGCAGCGCGTAGCCGAAGCGCCCGACGGTATCGAAGGCAAGTGCGCCGTCCGACGGCCGCGGCGACGGGACGGTGGCGAACAACGTCACGGGGCCGCCGTCGGACGCGATCCGGTAAATCGGCCCCTCCGCGGCGTGGCAGTACAGCGTGTGGGACGGCCACCCGTGAACGCCGGGGGAGGCGACGCAGCGCATCTCCCCCCCGTTGCGCGGCACGCGTGCGAACGGACGTAGGTTCTTGCCGTCCGGCCTGCTTGCATAGAGCTGGGGGCTCCCTTCGACGGTATAGACGAACCGGGTTCCCGTCCACGTCAGGCCGCCGAGCGCTAAGCCGGTGTACGCAAGCACCTCGAACCGCACTAAGGGAGCCGGGACGACAGGAGTGGTCGTGGTCGCAAGAGCGTTTGCCAGATATGGAAAGCCAACGAGTGGCGCGAGCACGGCGAGTGCGGCGCCGGCGAAGAACCTGGTGTGCCGTCCCATGATCGGAATCCTCCTACTTTGTGATGACGTGGGCGTCTGTCGTGGCGTGGTATGAACGGCGCTCTCCCAGACTTAGTCGTCGCACGGCGTCAAACGCACCGTGTGACGACGATCGTGGGTGAGGGGCGGCGATCTTGTCGGCTCAGGTCGAGGCGGCCATACCAGCGCGTTGCAGCTCACCTCTGATGACGTCAATCGGGGCGAGGGTGGTGGACGCCGGGATGTACAGGACGTTTCCTTCCGCCAATCGGGCCGCGATCGCCTCCGTTCGCTCCAGGAAACGCGCCCTGTACTGCTGGCGCACAGCCGGTGTAATGGCCCGGACGGTCGTGACGCCGGTCTCGCGATCGCGCAGTTCGATGGATCCATGCAGTGTGGGTTCGGCCTCAGCCAAGTCAATGATGTGTATGACGAAGACGTCGCGTCCCTGGGATACGAGGAGATCGAGCGTTTCCACAGCGCTTAGGGGAGCGAGCAGGTCGCTCAGGACCACGATCGCACCGTATGGCGCGGCCATGCTCCGGAATGCGTCTACGCTGCCCGCGAGATCGGTCGTGGCGCGCACCGGGAGCGCCTCAAGCTCGGCGGTCAAGGTGGTCAGATCACCCAGGCCATAGAGCGGCGCACCGACTACCGCGTCGCCGTCGCCCAGGCCGACGACGCGCACGCGATCACCGTGCAGGAGCGCCAGGGCTCCGAGGGCCGCGGCCAGTTGCTCGGCATAGCGCACCTTCTTCCGCGGGCTGCCCCAGTCCATCGACCTACTGCAATCAATGAGGAACTCGATGGACATGGCTTCTTCGGCGACGGACGTTTTGACGAATAGATCTCCAAGCCGTGCGTAGGCGTTCCAATCGATGAGCCGAAAATCGTCGCCTGCCGTGTAGCTGCGGTAGTCCTCGAATTCGAGCGCGTGCATCGCACGCTGGCCCGGACGCTCACCTCCTAACCACTCGGTGAAAGAACGGCCGCTCTCGATCCGCATGCGCGTCAACTGGCGCAACGTCGCCTCGTCGAGCAACGGCGGCGCCGGCTCACGCGTCCCCGTGGAGGAACGTTGCGCGACCTGACCAAGGCCGACCCGTGAAGCGAACGAGCGCCACAATCGGTTGTTCACCGAACCTCCTCCGGTACGGAGGCGACGACCTCCTCAACGATCGCATCGGTCGTCATGCCCTGGCGCTGCGCGTCGAACGTGAGCAGGATACGATGGCGCAACGCAACCTTAGCGACCGCACGCACATCCCCGAAGGAGAGATTGTACCGTCCTGCCAGCAGCGCCGTCGTGCGGCCCGCCAGACAGAGGGCTTGCACCCCGCGTGGGCTCGGTCCCATCCGTATATGCCGCGCAATGGCGTCAGGCGCCTCGCGGCGACCTGGTTGTAAGGCTAGCACGATCCGCGTCGCGTAATCGACCACATGGCGCGCCATCGGCACCTCATGAGCAAGTCGGCGCATCTGGAGCAAGACGCCCGCGTCCGCGACTTGCCGCACGGGCGACTCGTTTATCTCCGCCGTGCGGAAAACAATCTCGTTGAGGTCCTCGCGCGACGGCATAGCAAAAAACAGCTTGAGCAGGAAACGATCGAGTTGAGCCTCGGGCAGCGGATAAGTTCCCTGCAGTTCGATCGGATTCTGGGTCGCCAGCACGCAGAACGGCTGCGGCAGAGTGTGCTGCCGGTTGGCCAACGTTACCGTGCCTTCCTGCATTGCTTCGAGTAAAGCGCTTTGTGTCTTCGGTGTAGCGCGATTGATTTCGTCGGCGAGAAGCAGATTGGCGAAGACCGGACCCTGCTGGAAGGCTAATATGCGGCGGCCACCGGGCTCTTCGTTGAGCACGGTGGTGCCCGTAATATCGGCGGGCATGAGGTCCGGCGTAAATTGAATGCGACCATGCTGCAGATCCAACGTCTGGCCGAACACGCGCACCAAGCTCGTCTTGCCCAACCCCGGCAGCCCTTCGAGGAGCGCGTGGCCGCCGGCAACGAGGCAGATCAACGTCCCTTCGATCGCCTCATCCTGTCCGACAATGACAGACCGAACCTGGTCACGCACCATCGCGGCCACGCGCTGGAACTCTTCGGGCTCGATTGGCGGCGCCGCCATAGCGGTAGATGTATCTGTGCCCATCAACCTACGACTACTCCTTAATAGTATGACGATGAGAGGATGATCGCGGGTGCGGTCGCCGGGGTACGTTGATGACAACAAACGACGGGCCTTACGACCGCACGGCGTTGTGCTAGCTTAAGCTATGGGACCACATCTAGGCCTCCGCGCTCCTCAATAGCAACCCACGCGGGACTACGGGGCCACTTTCTCCGCGCAGATGGCCTCGGTGAGGGCGTGCAGCCCGCGCCGAAGCGCGATCAGGTCATCAGGGTTAAGGCGAGCGAACAGTTGTCCCACGAAACGTTCATCTCCCCGATGCAGGTGCGCGATCAAATCCTTGCCCTGCTGAGTCAAGCGGACGAGCGAGCGACGGCGATCCATATCGTCGTCCGCGCGCATCGCGATGCCCATCTGGACGAGTTGCCCAACCAGCACGCTGGCGGAGGGACCCGCGATACCGAGGGCGGACGCGATGCCGCTCACGGGCAGTTCGTCACGTACCTCGAGAAGGACCAAGCCCTTGAGTTGTAGAATCGTCAGATCTAGATCCGACCATATAGGCTCCGCTGATTCGAGAACGGCAGTCCAGTAATGCCGGTACGCGAGAACTGCCTCCTTGATCAATAGATTGTTCACTGGCTCCATGCAGTCCCCTTCAGATTTAGACAGCGGAAGAAGGAACACGCCGCCTTGCCGCTCTTGCTGTTGCCCCCTCTCTATACTATGTATCACGTCTGCGTATAAGTGAGGAATCGGTCCGATAAACGAGGGCAATCGCAAGCTCTAGCGGAGAGAACGGGGCAGGACTATCCAGGCCGGGATAGCAGGTCATCCGTCATCGTGGAGAAGGTGCGGTGCTCCTGTCACTCCCTCCCACTGGCATGGCGTGCAAAACACAGGCTTGGCCCTCCTTAAATTATGAACGTCGATGCCTCAGCAACAGTAACAAGGGTGGAAGGTTAGATAAAGCCTTCCATCTTGGAGATGATGGCGAGCATGATCTCGTCGGCTCCGCCGCCGATGGAGATGAGTCGGGCGTCGCGGAAGGCGCGCGAGATAAGCAACTCGTCGCTGTAGCCCATGCCGCCGTAGAATTGGAGGCAGCCGTCTGTAACCTCGCGGACGAGGCGGCCGGCCTTGAGCTTGGCCATCGAGGCTTCGCGTGTGATGTCCAGGCCCGCGTCCATGCGGCGCGCGCAGGAGTAGCAGAGCGCCTTGAGCAGTTCGATCTCGGTCAGCATCTCGGCGAAGCGGAAATGCACCACCTGATTGGAGAGGATCGGCTTACCGAAGGTATGGCGGGCGCGCGTGTAGTCGACGGCGGCGCGCACGAGTTTCTCGCACTGCACGTAGGTCATCACCGCCGCGACAAGGCGTTCGCGCTGGAACTGCCCCATCTGGAGGATGAAGCCGGCGCCCTCGGCGCCCACGATGTTGGTGCGCGGCACGCGCACGTTCTCGAAGACGAGTTCGCCCGTGTCGCTGGAGTGGTTACCGATCTTGGAGATCTTGCCGGCCACGGTGAAGCCCGGTGTGGACGTGGGCACCATGATGAGCGACATACCCTTGTAGCCGCGCCCCTCGCTCGTGCGCGCCAACAAGCAAATCCAGTCGGCCTGCGTGCCGTTGGTGATCCACATCTTACGCCCGTTGATGACCCAGTCGTCGCCGTCGGCGACCGCGCGGGTGCGGATGCTGGCCACGTCGGACCCGGCCTCCGGCTCGGAGACGCCGAGGCAGCCGACGAACTGGCCGCGCAGCGCTGGTTCCAAGAACTGCTTCTTGAGGTCGTGCGAGCCGTGCTCGGCCAGCGCGGGCGTACACATATCGGTGTGCACCGTCAGGCCCATGGGCACGCCGCCGCAATCGATGCGCGCCAGTTCCTCCCAGAGCACCACGCTGTACCAGAGGTCGAGATCCATGCCGCCGTATTCTTCGGGGTAGCTGAGGCCGAGCATATCGAGGGCGGCCATCTTGGTCAGCAGCGCGTGCGCCGGGTAGATGCCCGCTGCCTCCCACGCGTCGACGTACGGGTTCACCTCTTCGTCGACGAAGCGGCGCACCGTCTGGCGGAACATCTCGTGTTCCGGCGTAAAGTCCGAAACGGTCGTAGGCTTCCTAGTCGCGGTCAAGCTCATCGTCGTGCTCCCCTTTTCTCCCTGCCGGCGGACTCCTCCGTCCTGGCGGTCGAACCTTGCCAGATATCCTACCACAGTCTATCCCGTCGAATAGTAGTCAAGGGAGGAAAGAACAGGGTTCGTGAAAAGTCAGGACGAGGGGAGGAAAGAAAGCGTCGGATGCATCTCTCTCGTTGCGTCTAGGCTAAAGTTATCGCTCTCTTGATCCCAGAGATGAGTACAATAGCGCCATGAAGAGACGAGGGATGTTTTCGATCGGCATGCCGGTATTCGTCGCGCTGTGCGCTCTCGGGATACATCAGGTTGCCGTAGGCCCTATCGGACTAAAGACGCCGCCAACACCGCCGCGCTCGCTGCCTGGCGCCGTGCGCGTGGTCCTGACGACCGCCGACAGCAGATTCCGTCTGGCCGCTCGGCCTACCCTGACCTTCACCCCGGCGCGGGGCAATGTGCCTCAGACGATCGTGGTCGACTCCACGCGCCGCTTCCAGCGCATGGAGGGATTTGGAGCGGCCTTTACCGACACAGCGGCTTACCTGCTGGAGAAAAAGCTCCCTCCAGCGACGCGGGCCGGCGTGCTGCTCAAGCTGTTCAGTCCCCATCCCGCCCTGGGCATCGGGCTGAACGTGATGCGCGTCCCCATCGGCGCCTCGGATTTTACGCACGACGCCAGGCCGTACTCGTACGACGACCTGCCGCCGGGCCAGACCGATCCGACGCTGGCCCGTTTCTCCATCGCCCACGACGACGCGTACATCCTGCCCCTCATCCGCCAGGCGCGCGCCCTCGACCCCGCACTCAAGCTGCTGGCCAGTCCTTGGACTGCCCCACCCTGGATGAAGACGAATGGGCAGGCCGAGAACCCTGGTGGGCGCGGGACGCTGAGACCCGCCGCTTTGGGACCCTATGCCGCGTATCTGGCGCGCTTCGTGGCCGCGTACCGAGGAGCCAGGGCGCCGGTCGACTGGATCACGCCGTCCAACGAACCGCACCAGCAAACGGATTACCCCGGCATGACCGTGCCGGTCGCCACGGAGATCAAGATCGTCCGCCTGCTTGGTCCCGCCCTCCAGCGCCGGCATTCCACGACGCACGTGTTCGGGTACGACGACGACTGGCAGACCGATGTCTCTGCACATAGCTATCCCGCTACACTGCTGGCCGACCCGATCGCGCGGCGCTACGTGTCCGGGCTGGCCTTCCACTGCTACTTCGGCAATCCTGGAGTGATGGCCTCCGTGCGGACGCACGACCCAGGCGTGGCGCTGCTCGTCTCCGAGTGTTCGAGCGGCATCGCGCCAGGAGCAGTCTCAGACCTCATCATTGCCTCCGCGCGCAATGGGGCGGGCGGCGTAGTGCTCTGGAACCTCGCCCTCGACCTGCACGGCGGACCGCGCCAGGGCGCCGGCTGCAACGGCTGTCGCGCCCCCGTGGCGATCGACGCGCGCGGCGGCGCGACCTACACATCCGACTACGATCTGCTCGGTCAGGCCAGTACGTTTATCAAGCCGGGCGCTTACCGCGTGGCCGCGACGACCCTTGCCACGCTCAACACCGTCTATATTGGGCCGCACGGCAAGCCCCCCGTGGGCTACAGCCACGGCGCCGTGGACGACGCGGCCTTCGTCAACCCGGACGGCTCGATCGTCTTGCTGGCCTACAACGTCTCCCGGTCTGCACAGCGCGTGACGGTGCGCTGGCGCGGGGAGGCCTTTGCCTACGCCCTGCCGGCGGGCGCGACGGCGACGTTCGTCTGGAAGGGCGCCTGAGCGCTGACACAAGGCGCCGCCCGGCAGCCCTCTGTCCACATGACCGCGGCTCTTGGGCATATAGCGTGAATCGGGTCTGCTAGCCCATGTCTGTCTTTCCGCAACGCTCCATTCCGTTGTTCGCGCCCACTCCTCAGCACACGCCGTTGCTTCGTCTACGAAAGGAGTTCTTTGGCCTCGTCCCGCGGGCAGCCTCCATGCCTACTACACGAGGTTGCCGCCCGCGGACTTTGATATGCTTCCCGACAGGCCTCCTCTCTAGGTTGTATGGCGGAGATGCAGGTATTGGTCAACGCCGCCTAGGCGCGCTGCCTCCACAGATTTTGGCCACACTCTCTCTGCTATAATGGCCATGACGTTGTTATGGAAGACCACGATGCACCGTGCTGCTCACTGGTTGATAGAGTCAGGACCCGCTTCTCGGATGGACCCATACCCGCACGGCATACGGCGCGGCCTTCTGTTGGCCACGCTGTTAGCCACTCTACTAGCTGCCTTACCGATCGGCTCGAGCTATGCGGCCGGGATGCCGACCACCCCCCCCGCCACAGGAGAGCGCGTCCATCGTACGCATCCGATCTCTACCGGTGCGCGTCCGTCGGGCGCCGTCCCGCAGGGGCGCGCCGCGCCGATATCCAGGCCCATCTTACGGGCCCCACGGCCTCCAGCGATGGCGATGACCTTCCTGTGGGCTATCGGGGGACGAGCCCTACGACAGATGGTCGGCTTCCAGCTATCGGGGTGTTGGAGCGCGCAACGGATCGCGCGCGTCACCGCCCGCACGGTATCCACCGGGAGGCCAGTGGGTGTCCGGATGGATAAGCGCACGCATGTGTTGACGCTCACACATCTGCGCGGCCAGGATCTACCGCTCCTCGTCGCGGTAACGTTTGCCCACCGCACCGGCAGCGCTACTATCGGCACGCGTCTCGTCGAAAACGTAGGCCGGGGCGGCGGCGCACAGCGCACCTTCGGTCTCGGCGGCCCACGCTGCCCCGCGCTGTCGGGCCAGCATGTCGCACCCCTAGCGAATACGCGGCACACGATAACGGGAGCCAAGGGAACGGCGACGCCAAAACGGCCTCCTCTCCCTCTCGTAGGGGCGACCGCTACGGCAAGGGCGCTGCAAAGCACACCCACGCGTACCGCCGCTGCACCTATCCATGCGCGCACCGCGACCGTCCCACCGTCGTCGACCCCTTTACCTCTAACGACGGCGCCGGTCACGACGCCGACTCTGAACACGAACACCCCTACGAACACACCGCTGCCGCCGTCGGTTACGACATCCGCCACGTCGACGCCCAACCCCACGAGCACGACAACACCGACATCGCCAGCCATTTTGACGGCGGCGCCTACCGCGACCACACTGCCTGTCGCGCCAACGCCCACGCCGAGCATACCTATCGCCACGGCCACGACAACGTCCGCGAGTACACCTACCAGCACGGCGACGACCATACCGACGGCGACGACCACACCGATGGCGACGCCCACCGCTGTCGCGACATCCTTATCCACCGGAACGGCGACGGCAACGAGTACACCTGCGGGCGCCGCGACGACGGCGACGGCCAGTACACCCACGTTTACCGCGACCGATGCCTCACCGACCACGCTTACCATGACGCCCGCGGCAACGGCCGCGACCGGCACGCGACCGGCGATGAGCACGTCCACATCTACCACGGCTGCTCTATTCACGACCGCCACGACGACACTCATCCCAACGGCCTCGCCATCGACACTCATCTCAACGGCCTTGCCATCGACATCCACGACCGAGGCCGCTCCGTCCACCACGACGACGGCCACACCCACTAGCAGCGCGACCGCGTCCACCACGACGACGGCCACACCCACCGCCACAAGTTCGCCAACAGCGACGCCGACGACCACGGCCGTGCCGGCCACCACGATGTTGCCCACGGCTTGGACCTGGACGTGCCTATTGCCGAACGGTGCAGCCGGCGCTCCACCCGCGCGGCAGGATGCCGTCGTCGTGTGGGACCCCGATGACCGTGAGCTACTGGTCTACGGCGGCGCCAATACGGCTTCGTCGACAGCCCTGGGCGACCTCTGGGCCTACCGCCCCGCGACGGGGTCCTGGACGCAGCTCGTTCCCATCAATACGGCTCCGTCCGGCCGCTTCGGCGCCGCGGGCGTCTGGGACCCCATCGGCAAGCGCCTCTTGATCTTCGGAGGCCAGGGCGCCGGCAGCGACGCGACCTTCCGCGGCGACGTGCAGGCGTACTCTCCCACCTCCAATACCTGGACGAGTCTCGCGCCCGGCGGCGCATCCGGCAACCCGGCGGCTCGGTCGCGCGCGAGTCTCGTTTGGGACAGCGGAGCGAACCGCCTCTTACTCTTCGGCGGCGAGACCGTCGATGCTCCACTTACGCTGGTCTCGGACCTGTGGTCCTTCACGCCCAGCGCCGCGGGCGGCAGTTGGGCGCTGCTAGATGGGGGTAATAGGGCGGCGAGCCCACCAGCGCGTCATTGGGCCGCGGCTGCTTGGGATCCATCGGCCGGAGCGCTCTGGCTTTTCGGCGGTAAGAACGCGGCGAGTTCGACGTTCAGCGACACATGGGAGTGGACCGCCGCGAACGGCTGGCGCTTCAACGAGGCGCGTCAGCAACCGTCGGGCCGCGGCGCCGCGGCGTTCGCGTGGGATGCGACGCATACCCACTTCCTCGTCGGACCGGGCCTCGGGCTCAACGGCAACGCCGCCGATACGTGGGCTTATGAGCCGTCGACCGGCTCGTGGGTAGCGCAGGGCTTCACCACCGCGACCACGCCCGCGCTACGCCAGATGACGAGTATGGCCTGGGATGCAGCCGACGGGCAAGGTCTGCTTTTCGGGGGGCGCGTCGCCGGTACGGGGGCGGCCAACGACCTCTGGGTGCTCGTTCCTGCGACCACGACGCTGGCACCGACGCCGGCGCCCAGCCCGCCGCCCGCCGCGCCGCGCAAGGCATTGGACGTGGGCATGACCGTTGATCCCAACGGCAACCTACTGCTTACGCAGCGGCAGGTCGACGAAGTGGCCACGGCCGGAGCCGCGTACATACGGCTGTCCTTCAACCTTGGCAACAGCACGAGCTGGACGCCCGCGCTGCTCAACACCTACGATCAGGTCGTCACGATGTTTCAGCGAGCCGGCGTCGGCGTGATCGGGCTCGTCGGCAACGGCGCGACGGCGGACCACAACGGAGCCGACTGGACCGCCAACAGCGCTGAAAACAGCGGAGGCAACGGCGATAACCCGTACATTAGCGGAACGTATACGGCCGCCCTGCGCACCTTGACGCACTACTTCCATGGCTCCCCCTACAACGTCAAGTTGTGGGAGCTATGGAACGAGCCTAATGTATACGGGACGTGTACCGGCGCCGTCTGCGGTGGAGCGTCTTACCTCTACCCGTCCAACTTCGCCGCCCTGCTCGCGGATAGCTATCAGGACGTCAAGGTGACTGACTCCATCACCGACGTGACGCTCATTTCTGGCGGCATCTACGGCCATGGCATTGGCGGCGCCTACAACCCGGCGAACGCCGGCGCCGCCTACTTGACGGCGACCTATCATATGGGCGTCGACGTGACGCACCGCTGGTCCACTCTCAAGGCACAGATCGGCGTCTACCCGCTCGACGCGGTGGGGCAGCACATCTACCTCGACCAGAGTGGGTACAGCGTGCCGGCCACCCTACGCGCGTACGGGGATTGGCTGCGCGGCGCGTACGCGGCGTACGAGGGTGCGGGCACGTCCAAGCCGACGATTGTCACCGAGGCGGGCTGGACGACCGGCGGGACGCATGCCGCCGTCGTTTCGCCCGCTCAACAGGCCGCCAATGTCGACGCGCTCTATTGGGCCGCCCAGTCGGCGCCCTATTTACCCCTCGTGACCTGGTTTCAAGTACAGGACAACCCCGCCGCCGATCTCTACTTCGGCCTGTACACGTCGAACGGCGCGGCGAAAGAGTCCCTGGCGCGTTACCAGGCGCAATAGCAGCATTAGTCGCCGCCGTGAAATGAAAGTCGCCCATCAAGACCTTCTTCACGATCTCCCGTTCGCGGACACATCCCGCTCCGCGTTGCTAGTCGCCCCATTCGAGGGTAATGGTGAGGTGGGCGGTACCAGAGCCTTTGACGAGTAGTGCAGTGAGTTGGCCGGCTTCGACGGCGACTTCGAGACCAAACTCGAGGCTGGCTTTGCGCGGCTTGACACGATCGATGCTGTCCTTGAGTTCGGTAGCGATGCCTTCGATGGCCTGGGTAACGCCAGCGAAGGAGGGGACGGAGCGGGTGACATCGGACTTGCCGCCGAGAGAGGTGGCGTCGATGGAGATGGTGGCGCCGTTGGCGAGGGTGGTTTCGATGATGTTGGTGCGATCAACCATGCGTGGTGGTCCTCCCGATAGCGGTGGTGGTTCGTACGCCTCTATTTAAGCAAACAGAGGCGCCCATGTACAAAGCAAGGTGGCTGCGGCCGTTTTGGGGTAGCGACGCGGCGCTCGGTCTAGGTGCGCCAATCCGTACGAAACGCGACTTTGGCCACGGATGTCGAGGGGATAATTTTGGGAGTCTTCGCGCTCAAAGGGTGCGACGAATCAATCGGAACTGCTACGAGGTGGATGGGCGCGGAGCCGTGGTGGCCTTGACCGATGTCAACGGCAAGGCGGTGGACCGCTACGCCTACGACAGTTGGGGTGAGCTGACGAGCAACGACGCGGTGGACGAAACCGTCCCGCGGCAGTTGCGCTACGCGGGCTACTGGTACGACGAGAAGCTCTCGTGGTACTGGCTGAGCGTGCGCTGCGATGACCCGGAGATCGCGCGCTTCCTGGCCCCCGGTCCTGAACCGCACGCTTCCTGGTCCGATCGCGGGAGTCCTAGCGTCGCGTGGTTGAGGAGGTCAGAGCGGGGCGTCGCTGGCGCCAGGTCGTGGCCTGCTCGAAGGCATGACCGACGCGTAGGATCGTGGCCTCGGCGCCGGGACGGCCGACGATCTGAAGGCCCACTGGTAGATCGCCTTCGCCGAAGCCGCAGGGCAGCGAGAGGGCGGGAAAGCCGACGAGGTTAAAGGGGTAGGTGTTGTGCAACAGCGTATTGCCGACCGTTGAGTTGGTGTGCTCGGGGGTCTTGGCAGGGGCGAGCACGGGGACGGTCGGCGTGAGCAAAACATCGAGCTTGGCCGCGTCCATCACCCCGATCCAGAGGGCGCGCAGCTTGGCGCGTAGGCGCTGCCCGCGCATGTAGTCCGCGGCGGAGAACACCTCGCCCATCTGGAGGCTTTCACGTACCTGAGCCGTGTAGAGATGTCCCCCGTCGCGCAGATAGCGCCGGTGATAGAGCGTCGCCTCCGGCCTCTGCACCGCGCGGCCCACGGCGAAGGTGTCGTCGACGCCGGGCAGGGCGGTCTCGACCACTGTCAGGCCGAGGTCGGAGCAGACGGCGAACGCGTCGTCGAAAGCCGCCGCCACGTCGGGCGCGAGGCCGTCGCAGAAATAGGGCCGTACGACGGCGGCGCGCAACGAGGCCAGGTCTCCATCAGAGGTCAGCGCCGCCAGCGTCGCGCCCGGTTCCTCTGAATCCGCCGTCAGGACGTCGAACAAGAGCGCGGCGTCTTCCACGCCGCGCGCCATCGGCCCGACGTGGTCGAGTGAGGTCGACAGAGGGATGACGCCTCTCGTGTCGATGCGGCCATGCGTGGGCTTGAGGCCGACCACGCCGCAGAGGGCGGAAGGCAGCCTGATCGACCCAGCGGTATCCGTGCCCACGGCGCCGAGGGCCATGCCCGCGGCGAGGGCCGCCGCCGATCCGCCGCTCGACCCACCGGGCAGGTGGTCGAGGTTCCAGGGATTGCGCGTCGGGTCGCTGATGACGCCGTACGCGAACTCGTGCGTGGTGGTCTTACCGATGATGATGGCGCCGGCCCTCTTGAGCGCCGCCACGACGGCGCTGTCTTCCTTGGCGGCGTCCGCCCGCGCGAGGACGAGCGACCCGGCGCGCGTCGGCATGCCCGCCACGTCTATGATGTCCTTTACGGCGATCGGGATGCCGCGCAGGGGGGCCGGCGCGTGATTCCAGAAGGCGTCTTTGCTGGCCGTGCGCGCGGACGTCCGCGCCGCCTCGGCCTCGACGTGGACGTAGGCGCGCACCGTGGTGTCGAGACGGTCGATGCGCTTGAGCACGGCCTCGACGAGATCGAGCGGCGAGAGGACGGTGGCGCGGATGAGGCGCGCCGCCTCCACTAAGGTGAGGTCGGCGGGGTCCGTTGGTAGGGTCGTAGGAGTGGTCTCGTCGATAGTCACGGCTGGCTCTCCTCAACGCGTGGATACGGTGACGTGTCGTAGACTACCACAGATGCCGCCCCGCGCGGCGCCTCTTTACCCTGGCAAGCCGGCGGTCGAGCGCAGCGTACTGCGGTCCACGGCGAAGACCGTCTGCTCGGCCACGAAGGGGAACCCCGGCGGAGACTCTAAAACGGTTCCGTGCGAGGGCGAGAGCGTGGGCAGGAGCGTCTCGACGTTTAAGGTATACCGCGTCATCGGTGGGACGAAGAGTTTCTTGACAGCGACGTGACCGGTCGCGTCGTAGAACGTGGCCGTGACCGGTATGGTCGTGCCTAGAGGGTTGTAGAGCAGCAGGTACTCGCTGACCACGGGACTGACCATGCCCTCTGGCGAAACCCGACTGCCGCCGGGAAAGCTCCAGCGCGTGTTCGCGGCATTGACGCCGAAGACATCGGAGCCGGCGATCGACGGGCCGTTCGGTGACCCGAAATACACGGGCCGCTCGACCACGATAGGCAGCGTACCCGTCACCACGGAGGCGATGCCGCTGGCGCGTAAGAAGTCGTTGTAGCGCAGCGTCGCGCGCGCGTGCCCCGAGACGATCATGGTTTTGGAACCCAGGGACTGGCCTGTCGCGCCGTAAAAATTGCTGGTGACGCTCGTGGGGATGTCGTTGGGATTCAAGATCGTTAAGAACGTCTGAAAGTGATTGGCGGTCGTGCCCTCGGCGAAGGTCCACAGCGGGCGCGGCGTCGCGACGCCCGCACTGGCCGTGAGTCCATAACCATCAGTTCCGAAGGTCAAAGACCGCTCCACCAGCACCGGGCGGTCCGACTGGGCGACGATCGCCAGTGAGGCGTTGGGATAGAGGGCGTCGACGTTCTGGACGACGTTCGAATGCGCGGGGACGACCACCACCTTGTCTACCTCGTGGGAGCCGCTAGGCTCGAGATGCAGCACGACGCGTGCGGCCGTGGCGGCATCGGGGTTGAGGATGGAGACGTTCTCCCCGAACGTCGCGCCGGTGTAGCCCTCCGCTAAGTACCACGTGCGCGCGAGAGACCTCACGGGAGCGAGGGTGTCGCCGTCGCGCCCGTCGCGCAAGAGGTTGATCTGGGCGGAGACGGCGCGGTCTCCGCCGACTTCAAGACCGAACGTGCCCACCGGTAGGTCGAAGCTCGCCGTGGAGAGCAGGGCATGGCTATGCGCGGCGATGGTCGGCACGTCTTTGAGCAGGCTCGTACCGTCGTCGAAGTAGAACGTGAGTTGCAAGTGCGCCGGCGCGTCGTTCGGGTTGAGCACGGCCAGGTAGGAGTGCTCCGACACGTTGTCGAGCCCCCCACTGAAATAGTATTGGGAGACGATAGGCAGCACACCGGTCAATGGGGCCAGAGCGGTGGTGTGTGAAGCGAGACCGTGCGCCGCGACCATGTTGACGCCGCTCAAAAGGGTAGGAGGGGCGGTGAAGATGGCGGTAAAAGCGCCGCCTGAGGCCGTGAGGGAGACGGGCGTCGTCTCTAGTGGGGCGCCGTTGATCGTGAGCACGATTGGTTCGGCGTCGCCGAAGCCCGCTCCGCTAACCGTCTCTACCGCACCCGGCGAGATCATCGCCGTCCCCAACGTAATGCGTGGTGAGAGCGGTTGCACCACGAGCGACGAGCGCGCCTGGCGTCTACTCGTCGTGCCGCGGGCGACGACGGTATGGAGGCCGGAGGTCACGGCATAGGGAATGATGAAAGAGGTCGACGGCAGCAACCCACTGGCATTAGCCTGCGTGGACACCGTCTCCATACTCAGCCCCTGTACGAAGATCACGATCGTCTCACGCGGCAAGAACCCCGCTCCCGAGACCAAGATGGTCGAACCGCGGTTTCCGACCGTCGGAGAGATGGCTAGCATGGCCGAGAGTGAGGCCGTGGCCGTGCGGGTTGGCGCGGGGACGCGGGGAGCCGTGGCGGATAACGCTGGTCCTCCAGGCGCAAGCGTGGCGGCGGCGCCCGAAGGCCAGGCAAAGGCGATCAGGGCGACGACCATCGCGGCGTAGGCTGCATGTCTGAGGTGCGGACGTTGTACTGATTCGGGTCTCACAACATATCCTCTCGGCCTTAAAGAACCCAGACGCGAGCTGGATCTCCAACGCCGTTCGCCGGCGACCGCGACAACGTCTTTGCGCGACGAAGGGAGCGTGATTTTCGTCATGGCGTCGAACACGGGCGTCACGTCAGTATAAACCGCCCGTAAAAACCCGTAACAGCAATGAAACCGGGGCGGGGAACGAGCCTAGCCGCGACGCCGTTGGAGAGCGGTAGGGCTCGTCTTCTCTAGACGCAGCTAGGGTGCAAGGCGTCCGTCAGTGCATCGATCGTATCGCCGTCGAGCGCCACAAGGCAACTGCCGATCGTCCAGCCGCGCTTGAGGCGTGAGTGTAGGCGTTGAGCACGTGCTGGGTGACGGGGCCTCCACTCGTGAGCACCGCGCGCGTCCCGCTCAGGAGATCGAGTCCGATGAAATCCGCCGCGGCGGCCCTGCCTCCGATGCGACCGGCCAGAGCGGCGGTGGTCTCCGCCGTGTACCGCGTCGCTCCCAGGGCGAAAAGCGGCTGTAGGAAGGCCGTGCGCAGGGCGGTGAGCGTGGAGGGCATGAGCCCGACGAGGGGCGAGGCGGTGGTCTGCATCAGAAGGTCTTCGTTTTTCTAGCGCTATTCACTATGCATCATCGGTCGGCGACGCCAGTGGTGATAGGGCGACATTCGCGTGCATCACGTTGGAGACACGCGATGATGTAGTTGATGGTGTCTTCCATGTAAGAGGCCGCTTGCTCCGCCGGCAGCAGGAGGTAGCGTTCGCGGATGGTCAGCGCCACCATACCGTGGGTCAACGACCAGAGGGCGAAGCTCGTTTTACGCGGGTCGCCCATTGGTAGGAGGCCTTTGTCCATGCACTCTTTTACCTGAGACACGAGAAAACGGTAGGCTCGCTTGCCTACTTCCCACTCGTCGCGCTGCTTAATTTTCTTGGCCGGCCCACGCATGATGAACATAAGGTCGTACAGCTCGGGGTTGTCGAGCGCGAACTGGATGTAGACCTCGGCATGCCGCCGTAGGCGCTCCAACGGATCTTCCACATCCAGTGTGGCCAACTGCCGCTGGTACAGCTCGTCGAAGCCCTCCGTGTGCAGCGCGTGCAGGATGTCGTCTTTATCCTGAAAGTACAGGTAGATCGTGCGCGGGCTATACTCAATCACTTCGGCGATGCGCCGGATCGAGACTTCCTCAAAGCTGTGCTCGACAAAAAGACGCTTGGCCGTGTCGAGGATAGCCTGGCGCATGAGCTGCCGGGTACGCTCTTTCCGTTCTGGGATGCCCATAAGCCCTGTCTCTACTTTCACGTCGTCGTACACAATGTAGATTTTATCACCACTGTAATTTCCCCGAGCGCCGGCAGGATGTCGCGCAAGAACCATGCCCGATTACAGGTGTGCATATCCGATAAGGGACGCGACGGCAACGGGACCGACCTGGACCCGCGACCGTGTCTAACTAGGTGGGCGCTCAGACGACGGGCAGGGACCGACCCGACGCCGCTTAGGAGGCGGTCGGCGCGGTTGGGCGCGGCACGTTTATCCTATGGAACACGAGGACGGGCGCGGCCACGCCAAGCACGGCTCTATTGAGACGTACGTCGTCCTCCATTGCTCTGTCGCAGGGCGTTTGACAAAAGGTGATGATGTCAGGTAAAATCGTGTCACGGAACGACGTTTGGGTTCCGGTAGGGCGGCACGCCGCGACGCCGCATTAGTTCGCCCGCACAGATCGTGTTCGCGCGACACCCTCATTTTCGCGGCTAGGCAACGACATCACGTTGCACTTCCCGTTAACCCCCTCTACCACGCGTAGGAAGGCGGCGCACATGTATATAGATGAACGAATGACGTGGGACGCGGCGATAGCCGCCCTTGGTCTAGCCGTCGGTCGTCTATGTCGTGCGCTTCTCTCGTCGAGTAGAGTGCGGTGGGGTCTAGCGCAAGAGCGTTACTAGACGCTTCGCTTCGTGGGGTGGTTAAGTTCACCTTGGCGCTGGTCCAGATAACGCGTACGACGAAGGCTGGACGCCGTCCCTCGACGGTTGGGTAATCGCTGCGCTCCCACGTCATTCTCCTACACCGAGCCGCTGCCGTTGCAAGGCAAGCGCCGCTACCCTCGTCGGCCCTAATGAGCATATCTTAGGGGTCAGGAAGCTTCCCGCGATCTCTCATCGGTTTGTCGCGGCGCCCATCGAGCGGCGCCGCTTGCCGAGCCGACTCTAGCCATGCCCTCGTACGTCGACAAAGACGTGTACGTACTACCGTGAGTGATGAAAGAAATGACGACGACAAACGGACATACTATCGGGTTCCTCGCTACGACGATGCGTTCGGCGCGCGATGTCGAGCGCGAACACCTCATGACCACGGCGCTCAGCATGCCGTTCGCGCTGGCCACGTACTACGTCGGCGAGCGGCTCGCCGCGCTGTTCCCAGACTCCGCGGTGCTGGAGACGCGCGACGGCGACTTTGACCTGACTGGTTTCGTCAAGGCGGGACGGTGCATCGTCGTTCATCGTACGACGCCACGCAGCCAGATCCTCGCCGAGTGGGACGTCGAAGATGCCTGCATCGTCGACGAGGCGGTCAATAGCTGGGCCGACGTGGTCTGGGAAGGAGCGGCGCTTGAGGTGCTGATCCTTTCCTGGGGCGACCATTCCTGCCAATTCGTCCTGGCGAACGAGCGCGCCCTAGCCCGGCGTTTCTTCGCCGCCGTCTGCACCGCGACGCAGACCGTGGATGCGGAGGTGCTTGTCTTCGGCCAGGGCCACTGGTCCAAGGACGAGCACCTGTACCGCTCCATCCAAGGCGCGCGTCTCGACGCGCTCGTCCTGGGGGGCACGCTAAAAGAAGATGTCAGGGCGGACGCCGAGCGCTTTTTCCGTGCCCGCGCGACCTACGAACGGTACAACATCCCTTGGAAACGAGGGCTCCTGTTCGTCGGGCCGCCTGGCAACGGCAAGACGCACATGGTCAAGGGCCTGCTCAACACGTTGGGCCAGCCTGCTCTCTATGTAAAAGCATTTCGTTCAAAAGACGGACCGGATGAGTACGCGATCCAGCGCGTCTTCGCCAAGGCGCGCGCCGCCGCGCCCTGCGTGCTCGTGCTGGAGGACCTCGACTCGATCGTCACCGACGAGAACCGCTCGTTCTTTCTCAACGAGATGGACGGCTTTGCCGTCAACAGCGGCGTACTGACCATCGCCACGACGAACCACCCGGAAAAGCTCGACGCGGCGATCACGCGCCGCCCGAGCCGCTTCGACCGTACGTATAGGTTTGAGCTGCCCGCTCTCGCCGAGCGGCTCCTGTACATCGCGCACTGGAGCAGCGGTCTGGACGTGTGCATGCGCTTGACCGACGCCGGCGCCAACGCGGTCGCCGAGGCCACGGACGACTTCTCGTATGCCTATCTTAAGGAACTGTTTCTCTCCAGTATGATGCGGTGGCTGGAGCTGGAGCGAGGGACGACCATGGACATCGCGGCCGTTGAACAAGTCGCGTTGCTGCGCGATCAGATGCGGACGGCGCTTCAAGAAGACGAAACTGAAAACCCAACGTAAGAGAAGGGAGCGATAAAACGTCCTATACTGTGGGGGATCATGGCGGTTCCCCACCGTATAAGACTTATCTCGCAGACAAAGAGGGCGTGCGGATATATGCGACGAGCAGGGCAGCTACTCTACACCGTCATAGCCGCCCTGCTCGTCGCCGCGGGGACGCTGACGCCCTCGCCCGCGTCCACGGTGCGAGCAACCGCGCCGCCGTTGCACCGTCTGAGGGGGCAGACGCCCACCGTCGTCGTGGACGGCGCGGCCCATCTTTTGGCCCGGCACAACCAGGCCGACGTCTTGACCGTCGTCCTTGCTCTGGCCGTCCGCGACGCGGCGGCGCTCGACGCCCTTATCACCGTGGCGAGCGACCCGTCGTCGCCGTCGTACGGGCGCTACCTCACGAACCAGGACTATCACGATCGATTCGCGCCCACCGACGCGCAGGCGGCCGCCGTGCGGGACTGGGCCTCGTCTGAGGGGTTAGAGGTCGTGACCACGTCGCCGGACAACCTGCTCGTCGTAGTAAGAGGAACCACGGCGCGCGTGGAGCGCGCCTTCTCCACCACCATCGCCGACTACCGTCTCGCGGGCGTCACGTTCCACGCCAACAGCGGCGACGTCGCCGTCCCCGCCGGGCTGGCCATCGACGCGGTCAGCGGCTTGAGCACGCTGCGCCGTCCTCACACCATGCGGGCGCCGTTGGATGCCCGCGGCAGCGGTTACTTTCCACGGGACTTCCAGGCCGCCTACAACACCTCCGGCGTCGGCGTGGGCGCGAACCAAACTATCGGCTTCACTCTGTGGGGCGCGTCGCTGCCGCAAAGCGATATGACGACGTTCGCCAACCACACGGGCGCCCCTCCGCTGACCGTGGGCGTGGGGTCCGGCCAGATCGAGTTCATCTCTACCAACGACGGTTCTACGGATACAAGTGCGCTGGATGAGACCGCGCTCGATGTCGAGACGGCGCACGGCATGGCCAGCAACGCTCACCTCAAATACTGGCTCGGCGACTGCGCGTACGATTCGTCGATGGGTGTCTGCAACCCCAGCGACGCCGGTCTGGAGATAGCAGTGTCTGATGCCGCCAACGATGCGTCGCTGCACGTCGTCTCCAATTCCTGGGGCAGCGGTGAGCCTACAAGTCCCAACGATCCCTTTGTCGCCGCTATCGAGCCCTCGTTGCAACACGCCGTGGCGGTGGGCACGACGTTCTACTTTTCTACCGGAGACCAGGGAGCATATTCGGGAACTACTACAAGCACTGGCCCCCCCGAGCCGAGTTATCCCGCCGACAGCCCGTACGTCGTCGCCGTCGGCGGCACGAACCTTCAGACCAACGCGGCGAACAGCTACAGCTACGGTTCCGAGACGGCGTGGTCGTGCAGCTCCGAGGCCAACTGCATCAGCCGTAGTGGCGGGGGCTCGGGCGGCGGCTGTTCCAGTGTGTTTGCCAGGCCCGCCTGGCAGATTGGCGTCGTGGCGGCAGGTTGCACGGGCCGCGCTATTCCCGATATCTCGGCGGCAGGCGACCCGACGACGGGCGCCTACATCGCCTACAACGGCGGCTGGGCGGAGCTGGGCGGGACATCGCTTAGTGCGCCGCTCTGGGCCGGGATGTCCGCCGACCTCAATCAGTGTCTCGCCGCGCACAACGCGGCGCTGATGGGCTTCTCCGCGCCGCGTATCTACCAACTGGCCAACAATCCCACGACCTATAGCCGCGATTTTCACGATGTGACGAGCGGCTTTAATGGAGCCTATGCCGCTGGAATGGGGTGGGACGAAGTGACGGGCTGGGGTTCGCCCAACCTGGCCAATCTAGCGACGGACTGGCCGACGACGGGCTCCGTTTCCTGCAATGCCAGTTCGCCGCCGCCCACGGTCACTCCTACCGCAAGCACATCGGCAATCTCGACGACCGCCCCCACGGCCACGGTTATGCCCATGGCGACCTCGACGATCGTCGTTCCCACGGTGTCTCCGACCGTGAACGTCATACCCCTTTCTTCTCCGACGACGAACCCAGGCTCGACGGCGACGCCCGTGCAAACGACCATGCCGAGTCCCTCAGCCACCGCGACTACAGGAGTTGTCCCCACGACCCCGTCGCCCCTGAGTTCTACGCCGAGCATCGCGACATCCACCGCCACAGCGACGCCAAGCGCGACCTCCGCGACGCCTACAATGGAGGCGCCGAGCACGACCTCGACCACGCCTCCGACGGCGACGCCGAGTCCCACGGCCCCATCGACGACCGCCCCGTCGTCCACTACGACGTCCACGGCGGCCAACACCCCGGTCGCTCCGGTTGCCGTAGCGCCCACGAGTTCCGGCTCTTTGGCTGCTTCAGTGACGGCCGCCGTACCGCGAGCCTCGGTCGTTTCGACGGTAGGCGGCGCGTCGATTGTTCCTACGCGTACGAGCGTACCGGCGTTCGGCCCGACGCCAACCTCGCCGCGCGCAACCGTTGGCGTCACAAGGAGCGCTGCTCCATCACGTTCCATGGTGCGCGTCTACATCGCGGGAGGACGCCTCCCGGTGGGAGGGCAGGTCTTGCTCGTTGTCGGTAACGCGACACCCCGCGCCGCCCATCTTTTCGTGACGTTCTATGACGGCACGGGCGCCGTACATCACACCGGGCTTAGCCTTATTAAGGCTAAAACGCGGCGCACCATCTCTCTCACGCGTCTCGCGCCGTCGCGGCGCGCCTTCGGTCTGACCGTCGCCTCGGACCAGGACGTCGCTGGCGCGTTGGTGCTCGTCACCGCGCGGGGACGACGACAGGTTCTGGCCGGCGTGGTCAGCCCGGCGACGCACCTGCGATTGACGGGCCTGTCCGGTTCGCGGACGCTGGCGACGGTGCTTAACGCGAACGACCGTGTCTCTCACCTCACCATGACGCCCCAGTCGCGCCACGGTCGCGCCGTGACGTTCACCGTGCCTGCCCACGCCCAAACAGTGGTCGATCTCGGCCGCACGGTTTCCAACAATAAAAAGACGCTGGTCGTGCTCCTCACCGCCGACCGCGCCGTCGTCATCGCGCCGACGGCCTCGTAGAGCGCACCATACCTTTTCTGAACGGAGGCGCCGGCGGGGCAGGTCAGGGTGCGGCGTCGAGCGCGATAAGCGTGCGTAGCGCGCCGATGGCTGTCGCGATCATCGGGTCGAGCGAGGGGTTCTCCTCGTCCTCGATCGCGCCGCCTACGCTGTTGACGACCGTAAGCAGACAGCCCGCGCGCAGCCGGTGCAATGTCGAGACGACAAAGAGCGCGGCGGCCTCCATCTCGGCGCAGAGCACGCCGCCACGCGCCCACATAGTGTTGGGATCGTGCGCGTAGAGTGCGTGGAGCGGCATCGTCTCGGGCGCGAGGTCGGCATAGAGCGCATCGGTCGAGCGGATAACGCCGCCGTGAAGGGGATAGCCGTGGTCTGCGGCGGCGGAGACAAGAGCGTGGTAGACGTCAGGGTCGGTCACGGCGGGGTAGGATAAGGGCACGTACTGGCGCGTCGTACCTTCGTCGCGCACGGCGGCGAGCGCCGCGACGAGGTCGCCCTTGCGTAGACGCGGAGAGATGGCGCCGGCGGTGCCTACGCGAATGAACGTATCGGCCCCGACAGCAGCGAGTTCTTCCACCGCGATGGCGGTAGACGGAGCGCCGATGCCGGTCGACATCACGGAGACGGGAACTCCCGCAAGGGCGCCAGTATAGGTCGTGTACTCGCGGTTCGAGGCCACGAGTTGGGCGTCGTCGAAGGCGGCCGCGATGGGCGCGCAGCGTCCGGGGTCGCCGGGCAGCAGGACGTAGCGTCCGACTTCGCCGCGTTCGAGCGCGATATGATATTGTCTGACCATCGCCTCACGTCCTAATCCATCCATGATGTCTCAACACTACTTCCCTAGTATAAGAGAACGACGATCTCCCTCTCCAACGACGTAACGATCGCTAGGCTTACCAGCGAGACCCGACGGGATTCTACGAATTCCCCGCGATCACTCCACGTGCATGTTCTCGCTGACCGCGGCGAAGGGGGACACGCCGCGCGCGGAATGCATATATTCGACGACGTCGCCGGGGATCGCCGCCGACGGCCGGCTGGTAATAGAGCGCACGACAGCGGGGTCGAGCTTGGGCGCCCGGTCGGCCGTGACCAAACCGTTTGTCTCCTGGCCGGTATCCGTGAGCTGGGTGTAGCAAAAGCCCATTATGACGGGAGAATCCAGGACGGCGTCGACCAGCTCGCGGTACTTGGCGAGGAACCTCTCCTCGCTCGTCACCGTACCGTACCCGAACCAGGCCGTCTCACCGTCCGGGCGTAGGCTGACGCCTCCGAACTCCGTGAGCATGATCGGCTGATCGACATGGGCGTAGCCCGGCAGCGTCGCCGCGCGGTAGTGAGGTTGCACCTGTCCGCTCGTCCGATCGATCATAGGGTTGTCGCGGTAGCGTTCGCGCAGCGTTGTCCCCTCGAACGCATAGTCGTGCAGGCTGACGATGTCGGTGACGAGGTGCTCCCAGCCATCGTTGCCGATGACCGGGCGCGTCGGATCGAGCGTGCGCGTCAGGTGGTAAAGAGTTTGCACGTAGTGACGCTGCGCGGGGTTGCGCGACATATTGTTCACGCCCCAACTCTCATTCATCGGGACCCAGGCGACGATGCACGGGTGGCTGTAATCGCGCTTGAGGACGTCGATCCACTCCCGCGCCAGCCGTTCGACCGCTGTCTCGGAGAAGACGTAGGCATTGGCCATCTCGCCCCAGACAAGTAGGCCCAAACGGTCGCACCAGTACAGGAAGCGCGGATCCTCGACCTTTTGATGCACGCGCACGCCGTTGAAGCCGAGGCTCTTAGCCAACTCTACCTCGCGCCGTAGGGCGTCGTCATCCGGAGCCGCCAGGTGCGATTGCGGCCAGTAGCCTTGCTCCAGGGCGAGACGAAGGTAGTAGGGGCGGCCGTTAAGCAGGAAGTGGCCGCCCGCGATGCCGACCGAGCGCAGACCGACGTAGCTAGCGACCTCGTCCAGGGTCTTGTCGCCGTCGAGGACGGTCAGGACAGCGTCCACAAGATTGGGGTAGTGGGGCGACCACAAGATTTGCGCACGGCTCATCGACGTGGCCGCTTGATCGAGCGCGAACTCGCGGCGCAACTCCCCGCCCTCCAGCAGACAGGCGTCATCGACCAATACCTGTCCTCGGAGGCTAAGCTGGACGCGGACGCGCAACGCCGCGCTGGAGCGGCGCTGGAGGGTCAGCGCCAACCCCACGAGGCCGCGGTCGAGGTCGGGCGTCCAGCGCACATCGGTCATGTGCGTCGCGGAAACCGGCTCGAGCCAGACTGGCTGCCAGATCCCGGTCGTGCGATGATACCAAATCTTGTGCGGCTGCTCCTCCCAGTCCTGCTTGCCGCGCGGCAAGGCCAGGTCCCGCGGAGGGTCTTCGGCGCGAATCACCAGAACCTGCTCCTCGTCCGCCCGCAGCGCCGTGGTGATGTCCGCGCGGAACGGGGTTTGGCCGCCTTCGTGGGTGGCCACGAGGCGCCCATTGATCCAGACGTGCGCCGCGTAGTCTACCGCCCCACAGTGGAGGATGAGGCGCTGGCCGGCGTCCTCGGGAGCGACGCGGAAGGTGCGACGATACCAGACGACGGGGTGATAGCTGGTGTCGCCGATGCCGCTGGCGGGCGACTCCGGCGGGAAAGGCACGCGTATCGTCCGTGTAAAGACATCCACCCGTTCCTGCCATCTCTCGTCACAGCCCTCGTTCTCGTCGTCGTACGCGAAGCCCCAGGCGCCGCACAAATCTTGCCAGCGTGCGCGTGCAAACTGGGGACGGGGATGCGTCATGCTGCGATCCGACATCGTGACTCTCCTTCTCTATATTCTGTATGACGTCGGCGTATCCGTGCGGCGCGTCTAGGGCTGACCGCTCAAGCGCGCCTCAGGCCTACGGCGCCAATCCCCTATATTCTCTTCATAAAGAACCGTAACATCCGGTTTCGTCACACGACGCCCTTGGCCCTCAGGCTACAGCGGATCGACGGCCACGCGTCGACCCGTTTGCGCCGCTTCGATAGCCGCGAGGCCGAGCTGCAAGGCCGCGTACCCATCCTCCGCCGTCACCGGCGCCGGCTCTCCCGCCAACTGCGCTTTGACGAAGTGGTCGATGTGCGTCGCGGTGGTCGCGCCGAAGTCCCGGTCCCGGTCGTCAAAGAAGCCTGGTTCCCACACCGTGACGCCCTTTCGGTCTGCCCGCGGCGACCACTCGAAGCGTCGCAGCACATCCGTGACGCGCACACGACCGCCTAAGCCCAGACACTCGACCTCGTGATTGTATGTATCCGCGTAGCTGCCGTCAACGGAGGCGATCAGCGTCCCGATAGCGCCGCTGACGAACGAGAGCGACACGATAGCGGTGGTGAGCGATCCGTCATGCCGGGGATCGGCGGCGACCGCGCTGACCTCATGCACCGGGCCGCCCAGCCAGCGCAACATGTCGAACCCATGACTCTGCATGTAGAGCAAGTGGTGCAGCGACGCCTGCCCCTCGGGGAAGTGACCGCCGGTAAACTTCCAGAGGAAATACGCCGGAGCGCCCAGTCTGCCCTCCGCGATGGTCGCCTTAACGCGTTGGAAGGGCTGGCTGTAGCGATGATTGAAATTGATGCCAAAGCGCACGCCACGTCGCCGTGCCGTCTCTCGTAGCTTCCTCGCCTCATCCAGGTCCATCGCGAGCGGCTTCTCGGCAAAACAGGAGACGCCGGCTTCCAGCACCTGGAGCGTGGGCTCGAAGTGGCGTGCATCCGGCAGGATCACGGACACGAGGTCGGGCTTCTCCTCGTCCAGCATGCGGCTGAGATCGGTATAGGGACGCGCACCATAGAACCTGGCGGTCTGGACCACGCGATCCAAGTCTCGTCCGCAGATAGCCACGAGCTCCGTGAGCGGATTGGCCCGGTACGCTTCCAGATGCACCTTGCCCCACGACCCGTAGCCGATCACGGCCACGCGCAGCGCCGTGGATCCTTGGGCAGGGGTCACGGGTACACCAGCACCTTCCCGGTCACCCCAGACCAGAACAGCGTGAACGCTTTCTCGATCTGTCCCAGCGGCATGCGATGGCTGATGACGGGCAACGGGTCAACACGTCCATCGCGAACCAGTGCTAGATTCTGCGGGAACTCTGCTACACCAAAATACTCTGATCCGATGAGTGTTTTCTCCTGAGCAATCAAATCGATGCTCGAGCGCACTTCAAAGGCGTGCGAAGAGTGTCCTACCACCACGACTGATCCGTCCGCCGCCGCCATATCAATGGCCTGACGCTGCGCTGCCTGGGCGCCCGTGGCTTCCAGCACGAAATCAGGGCCATCGGGCATCAGCGCGCGGATGCGTTCGACAACCTCGCCCTCACGGCCGTCGAGAACGTGCGCGCCGAGCCGTGCCGCCCTCTCAAGCCTGTGCGGACTCACGTCGACCGCATAGATGAGGGGGACGCCGAGTCCGCGCAGGGCGATGATCGCTCCCTGGCCAATCGGACCGGCCCCCATGACGCACGCGGCCGCCATCTGCTCGGCGGGCGTCCGAGAGCGCCGAATGGCGTGGAAGGTCGTGCCCAGCACGTCGAGCAGCATATTGGCGTTGTCCAGATGCATCTCAGGGTCTATCGGCAGGACGCACCGTTCGGGAGCCGCCATGTACTCAGCATAGGCGCCGTCGTGCGTGAAACCCAACATGCGCTCTTTGCGCAGGCAGGCTCCTGTCTCACCACGCCGGCACATGCGGCAATCGCCGCAATAGGCGACGAGATAGACGGCGGCGCGCGTGCCGATCGGTAGGGCGACCCCTGGACCCGTCGCCACGACCGTCCCGGAGCCTTCGTGACCAGGAATAACTCGTGAGGAAACACATGAATCGTTTTAACTACTATCGACCCTATGCCGTCTCCGTCCCTGGATGGCGGAGACCCTCGATCGTTGTCCTGGCCTCATTCCCTCGGGCTGGCCGCCCCCGCTCCCATCACCCCATGAGACGATCTCTGGTGGGGCGACGTTTACCAAGCCAGGGTCACCTCGATAGCGGTGCTCCACGCGGCTAGCTCTATGACGCGACGTGGGGGAACGCCAACTTTCGCGCGTCGCCGATGACGCGGCCACGATAGATGCGGCCGCGCGGCGGCGGAGGCGCGGTTAGAATTAGATAAACGGGCTGGAGGCGCTAGCCCGGAAGGCCAATGACGAGAGGAAGAACTAGATGGATGACGCAACGACAAAGGCATTGATCGAGGCAGCGTCAGCTGTACGTACCCGCGCCTATGTTCCTTATTCAGGTTTTCCCGTGGGCGCTGCTTTGATGGGAGCGTCGGGCCGCGTCTACGTGGGCTGCAACGTCGAGAACGTCTCTTATGGTCTAGCCTGCTGCGCCGAGCGCAACGCCGTCTTTCACGCCGTGGCCGAGGGTGAACGTGCGTTCGAGGCGGTCGCCGTGGTCACTGCCGCGCCTGAGCCGACGCCGCCGTGCGGCGCCTGCCGTCAGGTGCTGCGCGAGTTTGCCCAGGACGGCGACATGCGCGTCGTTCTGGCCACGCTAGAGGGAACGCGGCGCGAGACGACGCTCTCCGCGCTGCTGCCGGACTCCTTCCACCGCTTTGAACCCGCCACGAGCGAGGCCGGCCCTTCGTCAGAAGCGCGTTGACCGGCTTCGCGGCGCCACTGCCCTAGTGGGATGCAGCGGAAGAGACGGCCTTCGCGCGTGGTGGTCGTCATGGCGGCAGGCCACCTGCGTGGCATCCTTAAGATTGGACGGAACGATAGCGAAGATCGGATGAAGCCGGGAATGGACGGGCGCGACGACGTTCGAGACTACTATGACAACCTAGGCGAACGGGAGTGGGATCGTTTGACCCAGTCCGACGACGGCGCGCTAGAGTTCGCCGTGACCTGTCGGACAATCGCGGCCCATCTGCCTGAAGACGCGCGGGTGCTGGACATTGGCGCGGGACCAGGCCGCTACAGCCTCTGGCTGGCTGAGCGCGGCCATCGCGTCACCCTGGCCGATCTGTCGCCTGCTCTCGTAGCCGTTGCGCGCGAGAAGGCGGCAGCATCTGGTGCATCCACTCACATCGATGAGATCGTGGTCGCCGACGCGCGCGACCTCTCGCGTTGGGCCGACGCCTCTTTCGACGCCGTCCTCGCGCTCGGCCCGTTCTACCATCTGCCGGACCAGTTCGACCGTGAACGCGCGGCTCGTGAGGCAGCCCGCGTGCTACGGCTCGGCGGCACGGCCTTTGTCGCGTTGATGCCGCGCTACGCCTTTCTGCGTCGTACCTTGGCGCTCCCCGACGAACGGCGCCGTCTGGCCTCACCAGAATTTATCGCGCGCGTGCTCGAGAAGGGCGTCTTCGAGAACGACGTACCAGGGCGCTTCACAGGAGGATACGGCGTGCGCCCAGAGGAGGTCGAGCCCTTTTTCGCGCGCCACGGTCTCACTATGCGTGCGCTGCTGGCGACCGAGAGCATCGTCCCCGATCTGCAAGACCCTTTGGCCGTGCTGGCCAGGGACGATCCCGAGACCTATCGCGTCATGCTGGACGTTGTCGTGCGCGTGGCCGCGGATCCAAGCATCTTGGGCTTGGCGAACCACCTACTCTACGTGGGCCAGAAATCATAAAGCCCGACGATTAAACGAGAGAGACGGCAAGCGCTGACGTTGAACGCCAAAGAGCCCCACAAGAGGTTAGCGCAACGAGGACAGTGGCTGAGGCAGACAGATGTCGGTCGCTCGTCACGTCGTCTCCGACGTGGCGGAGCTGCGCCTTTCTTCCGCGTGCAGACGCGCTGTTTCATCTGCTTCCGTGGGGACGGCGGAGCGGGCTATCCAGTCCGCCTCCCGTGTCGTAGAGGTCTGTTGACCGGGACGGGACACGCGCTGGAATAGTCGGCGAAGCCACTCAAGCATGGGATTGCCCACCGTGAGGCCAGCGCCTCCGCTGCATGGCTTCCGACGCCGATGGAGCGTCGCGTGCGGGCGCCGCATCCAGCCACACAGGCGTGACGGTCATGCACTTCAGTCTTTTTCCTCGCATCATGATCTTCCCGCTAACAGCGTCGTGTCTCACGCTCTGTACGATTTTACGGTCGCTCAGGTCTCGCCCCGCTCACCCGCAACACTAAACGCGGCGGCATCTCCTCCATCTTAACAGTCGCGCGGCGCTCAGCATCGTTTTCGCATGAAAATTCAGGCTGCCGCCGAACGCCGAATGGCCCCGAGCGTCACGAGGGCGCCGCGACGCCCTGAGCCGTTCAGGGGCGGGTCTCGAGAGGCCCTAGGGAACGAGGAAGCCGCCGTCGATGGGGAGGGTCATGCCGGTCACGAAGCTCGCCTGGTTGGAGAGCAACCAGGGGGCGCCGGCAGCTATCTCCTCAAGTTGGCCGATACGGTCCATAGGGCTGCGCGCGTTGAACTTGCTGGCGATCTCGGGTGGGGTGTGCGCCATGCCGCCGAGGAACATCTTGGTGGCGGTGGAGCCCGGAGCGATGGCGTTCACGCGGATGCTCCGCGTGCCGTAGTCGAAGGCGGCCGACGTCGTGAGAGCGATGACGCCGTGTTTGGCAGCGATGTAGCGGGGAGACCGTAGGAGCCGATCATGCCTCCGACGTTGCTCGTGTTGACGATGACGCCTCCACCGACGAGACCGTTGTGGGAGCGTTTGGGCTCCCAGCCGTCGCCGGTTTTACAGGCTCCCCCGGCGGACAGTGATGCCCAGCGTCCTGGCGACGAGGCGGTCGACCATGGAGTCGCTCAGCAGGCCCGCTATACGCGCCAGGAGCTTTGCGTCACGCCCGACGAGGTAGCGCGTGCGTGGCTTGCGCGACTGGATGGCGTCGGCGATCACCGTCGCCGCGCGCCGCGGTGGGATGCCGCTGCCCTCTTGTCCTTCCGCCTGCTTGTGCATAGCGGCGATGAGATCGTCGTAGCGCGCGTGTTGGTCCGCCGTCATGGCGGCCGCCAGTTCGTCCATGGTCGCTATGCCCTTGCCCCACATCGGCGTGGCGATAGTTCCGGGCTCGATGACGATGACCTTGACGCCGAGCCGGCCGACCTCGCGTCGCAGCGCGTCGCTGAAGCCCTCCAGCGCGAACTTCGCGGCCGCGTAGGCGCCGTAGGTCGGAAAGGCGACTCGTCCGCCGATCGAGGAGACGTTGACGAGGCGTCCATCGCCGCCAGCGATCAGGGCGGGCAGCAGCGCTTGCACGACCGCGACGTGCCCGAAGACGTTGACGTCGAAGTGGCGACGCCACTCAGCCAGGGGGATCGCCTCCACCGGGGCGTTGAGCGCGACGCCGGCATTGTTGACCAAGGCGCCGAGACGGCGTCCCCGCGGGTCGTGAGCGACGCGGTCGGCCAGCGCCGCGACCTGCTCCTCGTCGGTGATGTCCACGATCACCGGCTCGATGTTCGCGCTGGCCAGCCTGTCGGCGTCTTGTTGCTTGCGGACCCCGGCCAGGACATAAAATCCGCGGCGCGCGAGCTCGTGGGTAGTCGCGAGACCGATGCCCGAGGACGCCCCCGTCACGACTGCCATTCTAGTGGCGCCTTCCATTTTCAACTCCTTATCGACGCTGTTAACCCATCATTACGAACGAATAAGTAAGGCTCCGACCGGGGGGCCGCGCCTGGTCGTCGGAAGGCCCCACGAGCCCCCAGAGGGATGCCCCAATCGCCTCGTTGGCGCGGCGTCGGTCATGACTACAAGTATGGATTGGCGCGCACGACGTAACCAGCGCCCTCGATAGCATCAGGACTAGCGTTACCAGGCTATTTTTGAGGCGCCATGGTACGATCAATCATGATCGATAGCGTGACGACTCCCGCGAACGTCTTAGGCGCCACGCTGCACGCGTGGCGCGACCGGCTCTTGCCCTCTGACGTCGGGTTGTCCAATGGGGGGCGGCGACGCGCGCAAGGTTTACGGCGGGAGGAGTTGGCCGCGCTGGCTGCCGTATCCGTCGATTATCTCGTGCGTCTGGAGCAGGGGCGCTCGCACAACCCGTCGCCGCAGGTGGTCGAATCGTTGGCCCGCGCTCTCCAGCTCGATACGTTCGAACGAGACTACCTGTACATGGTCTGCGGCCTTCTCCCCCCGCCCACAGGCAGCGTTTCCACCCATATCCCCTCCAGCGTAAGAAGACTTATCGCCCGGCTGGGGGACATCCCGCTGGCCGTTTTCGCCGCGGACTGGACGTTGGTCCTGTGGACGCCGTTCTGGGCGTCTCTCATCGGCGATCCCCTCGACCTCGACGAGCGGAACCTCGTCCACGTCGTCTTCTTGGCCGACGACGCCGATCGCCGCTCCTTATGGCCCGTCCGTTCCGAGCGAGGAGAGCGTGAATTCGAGGCCGCACTCGTCTCCGATCTCCGGATCGCCGCGGCCACATACCCCCACGATGAGAAGCTCAGGAGTCTTATCGCGCGGGCCACGGCGCGCAGCTCCCGTTTCGCCACCCTGTGGACCAGTGGAACCGTCCAACCACTCGTCGGCGATCGCAAAACAATCGCTCATCCTCAAGTGGGGAATGTGACGCTCGACTGCGACATCCTGACCGTGCCGGGCGCCGACCTGAAACTCGTTGTGTACACGGCCCCGGAAGGCAGCCCGGACGCGGAGAAGCTGGACCTGCTCCGCGTCACAGGGATGCAATCCATTGTCCGCTCATCTGACGTGGGCGAGCGTCCATAGGTCAGTTCTTCCATGCCGTCTACCCGTTTTCGTGGCGGCAGTAGAGCGGCGCCCCTCCGCCTCGCGCCGACCATGCCCGGCCCATACTGAGGCGCGACGACGATTGACCGCCGCCCTGCTAATCCGCCATACTGGCCGCGCATAGCGCCTAGCGCGTCAATCCCTAGTGAGCAGGTCGCCGCCCGTCATAGCCGCGTCGTGTCGAGTATAATCACCGTGTTGGCGCCCGCGTTGGCGATAAAGAGACGGTCCGATCGTCCATCGACGGCCATCGCTGGTCCGACCGGCGCGTTAGGCTGGCCTACGGTCATGGGGAGGGTCAGCGTTCGCACGAGGCGTCCGCTCGACGCGGCGAACACGTCGAGGATGCTGCGCGGTAGGGTCGCGGTTGCCGTGGGGTAGAGCGTGGCGGCGACGTAGAAACGGCCCCGCCGTGGGTCCGCCGCCGTGCCAGGCACGAAGACGTAGGCCTGCGACGCGGTGGGGACCGTGGTATTCGCTAGGTCGCGCCCACTGCGCGTGTCGAGTACGCTCACGAAGGCCGTCCGAGGCGGTCCAGCGCCGCTGGCGGCCGCATAGCTGTCGGGCGCTGTGGCGATGACGATGCGGCCGGCCTGCTCGTCGACGGCGATGGTCCCCAAGCTTCCGGCTGCCCCGCCAACGGTCCCCTGCCCGACGCCTGTGCGTGTGGCGAGCGTGCCGACGTCGCTGACGCCGCGCCCGTCGCCGTAGAGCACGAACGCGCGGCCCGCCCGCGCGTCCACCGCCACGGCGCTCGGCTGCTGCGTAAATCCCTCCTGGCCGCCGAAGTCCACCGTCTTGAGCCGCTGCCCCGTCACCGCGTCGAGCGTATCCGCGCAGGCGTTGGCGGTCGATGCGTCGCCCCCGCATTGTTGCGGCACGATAAGGCGTCGCGCGACGCTGTCCACGACGAGGAGATCGGTGGTCGCGTGGATCGTGCGGCGGGTCTGGCCGGTCGCCGCGTCGAGCACGACGATGCTGCCCGGACCGCTCCCCGCCGGGCCGTGGTCGACGCCGCGCACGGCCACGAACACCTCGCCGTGCCGTGCATCGAGGACGAGCCCGCCCGATGGGCCACCGCCCCCGACGGGGAACGCGTGCAGAACGGCGCCGGTGCGCGCGTCGAGCAGGAAGACACGGCCAGGGTCGGTGACGAAGACACGCCCCGTCGCCTCGTCGACGGCCACCGCCTGGGCGCCGCGTCCGACCGCGACGCTACGCAGGACGACGCCCGTCGTCGCGTCGAGTAGGGTCACACCACCAGCGCTGCCCACGACGAAGACGCGGCTAGTGCGCTCGTCCACCGCCAGGGCGACCGGGTCGCGTCCGACGGGGACGGTGTGCGGCCGTAACGATGCGGCAATCCTTGCTCCCCGACCCTCGTGCGACGCTATTGGCGCGAATAGGGCAGGTAACACGAGCGTCCAAGCTATAGTGACCGCGATGCGGAACGGGCGGAAGGGCATCTGCTCCGCGCCGCCCTTCATAGCTTCCTCGCATCAAGCACACTCACGGTATTATCTCCAGCATTAGCGACGAAGACACGCCCCGTTTGCGTGTCGACCGCTAGCGCGGGGGGACCCTTGCCCAGCGACAGCCGCCGCCGTAGCTGACCAGTTCGCCCATCCAATGCAACGAAGACGTTGGCTAGTACGGTTGCGGACGCTGAAGCGAAGAAGACACGGCCCACCCGCTCATCGACGGCCACGACCGTTATGTCTTGCTCGTTGGGAGCCCCCACGCCTCGACTAGAGATCACACGCCCGCTCCGCGTGTCAATAACACTCCCCGGGACAGTGAAGGCGCGACCCGTGATTGTATCTACCGCGAGAGGAGTTCCACCCTCACCATCGACACGATGAACGACCTTCGCCGTGGTAGCGTCAAGTAATATCAGGCGTGGTGCATCGTTGTTCACGCGATCGTAGTCCATGCTAACGACGACGTGGCCGGCCCGATCGTCGACGGCCACCCCAACAACCCGTTGCGCGAAGGTGATCGTGGACAGGGTGGCGCCGGTTGCGGCGTCAAGCACACTGAGGCATACCTTCTGGAAGGCGGTGAAGCCATCACCGCAGTCGCCTGTCAGGGCATCGGCGACGAAAACCCTATTTGTGCGCCCATCCACCGCGAGCAGCGCCCCACCTACCAGTCCGCGCCGCCGCACCGCACCTGTGGTCCCGTCGAGCATATCTCCTTCATTCGTGAAGACCCTGTTGGTGCGCTCATCCACCACCAACTGACTTGGAGCCCGATTGATCGGGATACGTGACAGCACATTGCCCGTCACCGTATCGAGCACACTGACGACGCCAGGATCGCGCGCTTGATTAATATCATTGACGCGAATTCGACTTGTGGCGACAAAGAGGCGCCCGGTACGCTCATTCAGGGATGTCGCTGGAAAGACGAAGTAGCTCGATCCTCCCAAGGCAACAGTGCGTAAGATCACACCCGTCGTCGCGTCGATGACAGTGACGGAAGCATGTCCACTAAGTTGCTCTTGCCCGTTGATCGCACCTGCGTTAACGACGAAGACACGATTATGGCGGCTGTCCACAGCTATCGCAGATGGGTTTTTGCCGACATGTATAGTCCGACGCAGAGGTGACACAGCAACTGGAGGAACATAATTCCCATATGTTCGCGACGGGAGGTATTGGCCTCCTGGCATGGCCATCCCGATCCCTTGCATGATAAGAATGATACAGGCGATGCTGCTCACATTACATCGTGCAAGAGCGGGATGCCAACGTTTCACAGCTTCACCTTTTCTATGCATTATCGGCGTTCGCCGCTATCTCGGCGCAGCGTTTATGTCATCGTACATGCCCCCGTCCGCACGCACAACGGTTATTGATAATCGTGCGCGTGCAGATGGGAGTGTTGGCTTTAGAGGGGGCGCTTCAGTAGCATCCTCCATTTCGTAGGTAGTAGTAATCGAACGCGAGGGCGCGCTGCCCCGGTTTCACCGCCTTCCCATTATAGGTGTTGTTCATGATCGCCTGGTTAGTGCATGCATGCACCATTTTGTGCGTCCTGACGTCGTTCACGAACAAGGGGATAGTAACAACTTTTTCCGTCCCATCGTTCTGCCACAATCCCAGATTATCGCCGCTTTCCTGCGTGCCGGGGGGTAGCGCAGGGGGTGGGCCTCCGACATTCACGGCTCGGTGCCAGGCGACGCGGATCGGGGTGTTGCTCGGGTTGACCAGGCACTTGCCGTTGACGTACTTGCAGAACTTGTCGTGGAGATAGGTGAATAGGTCGACTAAGTAGGCCCCTTGGCAGCCAGCGGCGTTGGAGCACTTCGAGGTCGTGTGGCCGCCAACGACACTCCAGTTGGTTTCCGTGAAGATGGCCGGCAAGCTCTGGAAGTTGTAGTTCCTAGTCGAGCCTGTCCACGCCTGGAGCATCAGGCTGAGATCCTGGCAGTTGCCCTGCCACGCATTGCTGCCCCTACTGCCTGAGTACTCGTTGTAGTAGTTGCGCCAGAAGAAGCCGTCATTCGTGTCGTATCCATATGGATGGACACCGAGCCCGAGGCGACCGGTCGGCACGGCGCCCGCGCTCGGGACGTCCGTCTGCACAATCGTCCGCGCCGCGTCGATCGCTTTCCCGGCGTAGTCGTATAGGGTGCTGCTGTTCGAGCAACCGCGCCGGGCGGCTGTAGGGTTAACGAGCCCAGCGGTAATGATGCGGTTCTTGGCCTTCGGTGACGCTGTGAAGATGCCCTGCGCTGCGTGGGCGAAGATGGACGGATAGTGGTAGGTTCCATCCTGGTAATTTGGTCCCGTCCCATCGGTGTATTTGGCGGTTTCTCCGCATGTCTTCCCTACGAACCGCCAGCAATTGAAATTGGCCTCGTTGCCAATCTCGAAGTAGATCGTGGTGTCCGTGCGCCAGATGTTGTTCGCGTAGAGATAGGTGGCTAAGTCCTTAGCCTGGTAGAACCACAGCGAGGGGGTCGGCTTCGACGACGTGAGGCTGCAATGGTCGTCGGGAAGCAGATTCAAGATCGGCGTCAGCCGCTGCGCCGCTGCTGTGGCGAGGATATCCTTGATCGTCCCTGTGTTGTTGGAGTCGGCGTCGACCAGATGCGTCGTCGGCTTTCCCGACTTATCGAACGTGACGTACGTCGTTTTTGGATTTTGGTCGCTGGTGGTCCACCACCCGGACGTCGACGGTTTAGTAGGGTCGGCGACATCGCCTGGACATGCCAGGTGGACATCCAGCCGGAACATCTGGCCACCGAACCCGTTAGGGTAGGCGCTCCCCACTGTACTCATCTTCACCTTGCCATTGGGATTGGGGCAGGTCTGGGCGGGGTGTGGCACGCTCGCCGGGCATCCCCTCGTCGGGTCATATTGTCCCGCCTCTCCGTAGATGAACTGCATCCCGTCGCCATAAGGTCCGGGTGTCGCGGTCGCCGCCGCGTTCAACGCCATCATGCCGCCCGTCGGACTCCCCGTGTTAATCGTCAGGTATGGAGCGAGCGATGGGTTGGAGCTCCCTGAACCTAGAGGCGCAGCGAACCGCACCGGAGTTCCGCTTCCCGCGAGGGTGAGGCCACCGTTAGTCGCACCATTCTGGACCCACTGTCGCACCAGGCTCGTCACGTCCCAGATCTGCCAGTGGCCCGTGCTCCCATTCTGTCCAATGCCACCAGGACCGGTTCCAGGCGCCGTGTTCCAACTTGCAGGCATGGAGGGGTCGGACGCGCCCACAGTATTGGAATAGACCTGCACGCCTGTGGCGCTGGTCTGGTTCGGTGTGTAGAGATACAGGCTGGCAGTGGAGATGCCAGTGTTGGCGGCCACGGACGAGAGGTCGAAATAGACCTGACCATGATAGGTACAATTGTTCGCCATGCCGACGACGAGATCCGTTGTCGGTGCGAGCCTATTCGGAGCGCAACTATTTAACGTGCCAAACACGCCACTCTGGAGCGCTGCGCTCGCTGTCTCGATGGGCAGATCCAACGTCACGGGGAAGGTGCGATGCGGGTCGTTGAGCCAGGCCGGGTCGACAGTGAGCGACACATACCGCGTGATCGCACCGGTTGAGACGAGCGTCGAGGTCACGGGCCCGACGTTCGCCGGTGCAGCTGGGTCCGTGCTGCTATCTGTCACGAGTGGGGACTCCACGGTGTATTCAGTCTGGGTGAGCACGTCGGTAGTCACATCGTCGTGCCCGTATGTCGTGATTGGCTGCACGGCGTCGATCGTACCGTCCTGATTCTGCATGAACTGTATGTTCGTGCTAGGGTCTGGCGCCAGAGCTAGGGTAAACGGTCCGCTTGACTTGGCGTCATGGAGAAGCAGCCGGACATCTAGACCAGAGGAGACCGCTTGCAACGATACATCGGCGACAGGCGGCGGAGCCCAGGTCACGTTGACCGGCGTGGCGTTGACGACGCCTCCCGACGCGTTCGTGATCGACCCCGTGATCGTATCGGTCCCAGCGACGGTGCTGGTGTAGGTGAAGGTAGCGTGCCCCTGGCTATCGGTCACCGCCTGTCCGGTCAGCCCGGTATTCGGGCCGTTTGTGACGGAGAAGTTGACCGCGACGTTGGGTTGAGGTTGGTTGGAGGCATCGTTCAGGGTGGCGACCTCGCTGTAGGCCGTGCCGGCGATCGGCGAGGCGCTAGGCGTCGCCAGCGTCAGGCTCCCCGAGGCCTGGCTCACGCCGGTTGTCCCGAGCGCGCGCCATTGCAGGGACTCATTGCCGCCCGGACAGTTGACCGTGTCGTACCCCCCCGTATCCAGGACGTGCGCCGTATCGGTAATCGTCGCCTGCGAGTTGTCGCCAAACGTCAGCGTGATGCGCGGCGGATTAGTGGTGGGGCCGGCCGGGCTGGTGCAGGACGTGCCCGCGAGCGGGAAGTCGCTGGTGTCGAAGTTATCGCTGGCGCCGGTCGCGGCCAGGATAAGCGAACCGTTGGGAGCGATCGTGTTAGAGCCCCACAAGTCGAAGGTCTGCCCCGATACGGGGCCGCCCGTGCCGTCATTGTTGACCGTATGCAGGACGACGGCAGCATCCTTGATCGTGACCGTGCTAGCGGTGGTGTTATCCAGACGGATCGCCCCCGAGTCATAGCTCCCCCCGCTATCGGAGTGGCCGACGAAGCTCGTGTTGGGCGCACCCTGCCAGGGGACGGGGACGTTGGGATTGGGCCTGAGGCTATCAGCGTAGCCAACGTAGACGTTCACGGCTCCGGCGGCGTTGACGGGGGTGCTCGTGGCGGGTGGGGTTGCCGTGACCGTGGCCGTCGCCATGGGTAGTACGACCGGGATAGTCAGCGATGGGAACGTGACGCTGTTGAGAGTGATTTGCCCGGCGACGGGCGTTGCGGTGGTGACCGCTGCCAATCCGACGCCCACTGTGACCCCATCCTCCGTCGTGAGCGAGGCCAGCGATAGTCCCACGCCCGTCGAGGACGCGAGTTGTAGGCCATAGGGTACGTTCGCTGGGGCCAGCATCCCAGTGCCTGTAAGGGGAGCCAGGGCGAGATTAGTCGGGCGCCACCCGTCGGCGTCGGTCGTCCCTGCCGGACTGTTGTAGTACTGGAGATTGACCGCCCCACTAGGGCCACCGACAGTCTGCGTGTAGTGAGCCGTCGACGTATCCTGTTGTGGCAGATCCGTGGCGCCTGTCAGGCTCACGTTGTCGAAGGCGGCCTGGCTGGTGGTCGTGTTGTTCTGCGAGCATACCACCAACCCGACGAGGGCCGTGTTCGGCATGTTCGGCAGGCTCACGCCGGAGTTAGGGATTGGTGTCCAGGTCGCGCTGTCGCTCGACGTGTAGGCTGTGAACGTGCTCCCTGTGCGCGTCGCCTTAAGGTAGACCGGCAGGTTGGTGGGCGTGTCGTTGGCCGTCGTGGCGGTCGTGCTCATCGCACTACGGGAGTTGACCTGGACGCTCGACGTACTTTAGTGGCAGCCCGGCAGCATAACCACGCTGTAATTGACATCAGTCGGGTCGCTGCTGGCCCGGTACATGATTCCAGCCTTGGTGCAGATGCTGGTATTCTGCTGACTCCGCAGCCGCGCCACGATGCTGCTGTCGCCGCTGACGCTCTGCCACACAAAGTGGAACTGGTCGGAGGCGTTCCAGATGTCCCCGCCGGAGCCGTGGATCGTCCACATCCCATTGGTCAGCGTCTGGTCACCCGTTAGTGGTGGGTTCCCGATGTCGGCGCACAGCCAGGGCGACGGACAGGTCGGGGCGGGCGCGCTGTAACCGGCCACGAAGGCATTGGAGAGGCCGGCATTGGCTGCTTGCAGCGGGTTCACCGTGGGGAAGTTGGTCGAGGAGGTCAGGCCGGCCACGTCAACGCTGTCGTCGGGGGCTACCGCGATCCCGAAGGCGGCATCGTCGCCACTCCCGCCGAGATAGGTGGAGAAGGCCAGCGAGCCCCCGGCGGCCGTCACCTCGCTCACGAACGCATTGTAGGCGCCTCCCCCGTAGGTGGCCTGTGTCGCGTTGACCGTGGGGAAGTTGGTCGAGGACGTTTCACCCGCGACGTAGACGTTATTGGCGCTGTCCAGGGCGATGCCGTAGCTCTCGTTATCGTTGCCCCCGCCCAGGTACGTCGCGTAAGGCAGGGCGCTCCCATCGGCGGTGAGCTCGGCGATGAAGACGGTACCGAAGCTGGCGCTGTTCGTCTTCTGAATCGCGTTGCCTGTTGTGGGGAAGTTGAGTGAGGTGGTGTTGCCGGTGACCCAGGCGTTGCCGGAGCCATCGACGGCGATGGCCTCGGCCTCATCGTCGCCGCTGCCGCCCAGGTAGGTCGAATAGAGCAAACCCGTCCCGCCCGCGGCGATCTTCGTCACGAACGCATTGTACGCGCAGCTGCCCCCGCTGCACACGCCCCTGTACTGGCGCTGGTAGGCGGTCGAACTGACGGGGAAGTTGGATGATGTCGTCGCCCCGTTCACGTAGGCGTTGCCGGCCCCATCGATCGCGATCCCGTAGGCGTCGTTGTCGCCACTCCCGCCCAGATAGGTCGAGTAGAGCAGGGCTCCGTTCGGGTCGAGTTCCGTCACGAAGGCGTCGTAGACGCCGTTAAAGGTGCTCTGGAGCGCGTTTTTAAGGGGGAAGTTGGTCGAATCGGTCAATCCGGCGACGTATGCGTTCCCAGCGCTGTCCATGGCCAGACCGTACGCCTCGTCATCGCCGTTCCCTCCCAGGTACGTGGAATAGACCAGCGCGCTCCCGTCGGACGAGAGCTTACTCGCAAAGGCGTTATAGACGCTGCCGCCGTACGTGCCCTGCGCCGCGTTGACAGTCGGGTAATTGGTCGAGTTAGTGTAGCCGACGACCTCCGCCTCGCCGGCGCCATCCACTGCGACATGCTGCACGTCCTCGTCGCCGCTGCCGCCCAGGTAGGTCGAGTAGAGTAGCGTGCTCCCGTCAGCCGAGAGCTTGCTCACGAAGGCGTCACCTGTGGACGTCCCTCCCGCAAGGGTGGTCGAGAACGCACCGGTCGTGGTTGGGAAAGTCGTCGAGAGGGTATTGCCTGCCACATAGATGCTGCCGGAGCCATCGATGGCGATGCCCGTTGCTTGGTCGACGTCGCTGCCGCCCAGGTAGGTGGCGTACGAGAGCACGGGGTCGATCACCAGGGGTTTGCCGCGATCGTAGGCGCCCAGAGTGAACCCTACCTGTCGCGAACCGAGGAGGACGTACCGGGCCGCAACGGGGCGCCGCACGCCAGCGATCTCCTGGTAGGCCACGGGTGCGTCCTGTCGTACCGCGCCGCCCTGCGTCCCGATGACCAGGACGCCCCGGCTATCCAGGTGGAGGCCGGTCGCTCCGCCTACGGCCAGTCGGATGCGGTCCCCCGCGGCATGGGGAGCGAGACGCCAATCGTACTCAAGGCGACCCTGCCGCCCATGGGCTCTGCCTGACTTTTTACAAACCCGGCTGAGGGCGTAGAGCCGGTTGACCGGCATCCGGCCGATCCGTCATACTGGCCACGAGCAACGCACGGTGCGTCGCCCTCCCCGCTCGTCGACGGGGGCCAGCGTTGTACAGTGGTATGAGAGACGTTGTAGGACGAAGAAAGAGGTCGCCGATGAAAGCGTGGCGCGTCAATGAACTGGGTGACCCATCGATCGTGATGAGGCTAGAAGACGTCGAGAGGCCGGCGCCGGGACCGGGCGAGGTGCTGGTTGAGGTCGAGGCGGCGGCGATCAACTTTTTCGACATCCTGCTCTGCCAGGGCACGTATCAGGAGAAACCGCCTCTGCCCTTTACTCCGGGCGCGGAAGTGGCCGGGACTATCGTCGCGACCGGTGAAGGCGTCGCGCTGGCCGTGGGCCAGCGCGTGATCGCCTTGCCGCCGCTGCCGCGCGGCGGATTCGCCCAGCTCGTCGTGGCCCCGGCGGCGAACGTATTTCCTATCTCCGCGGGTATGAGCGCTGAGGCGGCGGCGGCCTTCTTCATCGTCTATCAAACGGGTTGGTTCGCCCTGCACCGGCGGGCGCACCTGCAAGAAGGAGAGACCGTGCTCGTCCACGCGGGCGCCGGGGGCGTCGGCTCGGCGGCGATCCAGCTTGCCGTGGCTGCCGGCGCCCGCGTGATCGCCACGGCAGGCGGCCCAGAGAAGGTGGAGGTCTGCCGCCGCCTGGGGGCCGAACTGGCCATCGACTACCGTGAAGAAGATTTCGTGGACAAGGTCAAGGGGGCCACGGGCGGCCGCGGCGCCGATGTGATCTACGATCCCGTCGGCGGCGACATCTTCGACCGTTCGCGCCGCTGCGTCGCTTTCGAGGGCCGCATCCTGGTCATCGGCTTCGCCGGCGGTCGCGCCGCGGAGGCGCCCACCAACCACGTGCTGGTTAAGAACTACGCCGTGGTGGGCGTCCACTGGGGACTCTACCAGCGGCTGCGGCCACACACCATCGTCGAGGCGCACGAGGCCCTGCTGAAACTCTACGCCGAGGGCAAAATAGACCCTTTGATTTACTCCACCGTGCCCTTTGACGGTATACCAGCGGCGCTCGACCTCGTCTCTTCGCGCACGACATGGGGCAAGCTCGTCACGAGACCAAACGGTTAAGCAAGCCGACGCGGCTCTAGGGCGTGGGGAAACTGGAACATCGCTTCGGATCCTCCAGCAACGGGCAGAGCAACATCAGCGTCTCGACGGCCGTGACATGCGCGCCGCGCGCGGTCGGATGGAACGCTCCATCGATGTTATGAAAAGCGGCTCTCGTGACTGGCACAAAGTACGAGCCGGATATCTGGCAATAGCCGTGGTCGTAGAAGGCCGACTCAGGAACCGGGATCATCGTCCAGCTATGTGCCGCCGCCGCCGCGGCGACCGCGGCATTCAGCTTCTCTCCCTCCGTCCCCAACCAGGCCCAGACAACTTGCGGGTAGGGCGAGAACCCGGTGAACGCCGTCCCGCCGCAGGCCGTTGACGCATTGGCAAACCAGAACTCGGGATACTGCGAGAGGTAGACGTTTTTGGCCGGTGTGATGCCGCTCCGCGTCAAAGCCGCGGCCAGCGTGTCATAGCGCTGCGGGAGTTGCGCGACAAGGCCGTCGATAATGGTCGCCAAAGACAGCCCTCTTGTGTAGGGCAGGAAGCTCGCGATTCTTCCCACGTTATCAAGCGTCGTCGAGACATGTGAATCTTCGCAGGGAGGGGTGATGGCGCGGTCTCGGTCCCTCAGTGTGGCCAGGTAGATCGTATACGCTGCGCAGTACTTAAGAATCGGTCCGAAAGAAAGATCGTTGACCCCTGCGGACACGACCAGTGCGTCCGGGGCGCGCCGCCGCACGCCGGCCGGCGGCGCCAACCGCGCGCGTAGTTGCGCGATCTGCGGCGCGAGCGGCGTGCTCGGCCGAATTCCCCCGTAGGACGTGTCGACGAGGTGCTGAATCCGTGCTCCCGAGCACGAGGCGGAGACGAACGTGGCTGCGGCATGGCGCTGTGCCTGCTCCTCGATAAGCTGCGCGGCCTGATATTGGTACGAGGCAACGCCCCGATTGCATTGGTTGAAGTAGAACGGAGGATCTCCTTCGCCCGATCCATTCGAATCGCCCACGGCGAGAATGAGCAGATTCTTGGGGTGAACGTCGCCGCTCACCGGCGGGTGCAGTGGCACGCGTGAGCCGCGCAGATATTCGTTGGCGACCGCGGTGTAGACGCCGCTCCCGGAGACGAGCACGTTGACGGCGCAGCCCACCAGTGGGCCGGATTCATGAAGCAAGACTCTTGTTCCAGGGGTCTTCGCCGTCACCGTCCACTTCCAGGTCGTCCTGGCCACGCACCCTCCATAAGGCGCGTCGTTCTTCGTGAGCGAGAGATGCACGACGAGAGGGCGATAGATATCTGAGTTCGGCAAGATCCCCAGGGGATCACTGCCGGCGTTGCGCGGGACATCGGCCGTGGTGAGGCCGAGCATATGCCAGTCGACGCTGTCGGGCACATCGCCGAGCACGTCCACCGTATCCGACCCGGAACCCGAGGCGGCGCCCGTCCTCGTCGACGCCCGTACGCGGGCCGACACGACCGCCTTATCGACAGAGATAGCCTTGACCATGAACGTGAAACTGCGCGATGCGCCGGCGGCGAGCGCGAACCCTGACAATCCCGACGGCCGCCCGACGACATGGACGTTGTCGTTGGATGAGACGAGGCTGCTCACATCGACGGAGGACAGCGGCGCCGCGCCGGCGATGATCGTCACGAGGACGGGAGCGGTTTTCCCGATCGGCAGGCCGCCCGCGGGGACCGTCGCCGCCACGTCGACGGCGACGGTCGGCGGCGGACCTGCCGGCTGCCAGAGGAGGTAAATTAAGGGCGGTTCAGTATTCTGGCGCACGTAGACCGGCGTCCAATTGGCGCTGCCGCCGATGATGCGCACCGCGCAGCGCGACATATTGCCTTGACAGCCAGACACGACGGCCGCCCCTGCCCCCACGACCCAATCGAGATGGTTGAAAATACAGCCGAGGTCGCCGCAGGCGACCGACCGTACGAATTGAAGCGGCGCCGGGCCCGTGAGTTTAAAGACGCCGTTACGATCGGGCCGGATCAGCGTCACAACGGCGCCAGACCCCGGTATGGCCATGCCCTGGCAGGATCCATAGCCAGACCCCGTGTGGAAACACGGAGGGACGGGAGGGGGGGCTAACGGCCCCGGAGGGAGTGAGTGCGGCGCTGCGCGCGACGGACGGAGCCTGTGCTACGAACCCTAGGAGACCAAAGATAGTGGCCGATACTAGGACGCCTGTCAGAAGCCTCCCACGGCGGCTGGTCATCGTCGCGCGAGACAGCCACGTCACATTCATCCCACTCCCCCCTTACGATCGACGACTCGAACAAATCTAAGTGACGACGAAAAACGCCGTTTCACAAAACTCTACCCAGCTATTAAGATCTACCCCGCCATGTGTATACATGCTTGACAAGAGTGTAGAGCGACAAGGCGAGATACGTCAAATTAGCCCGGGTTCAAGCCGCTTGGTGGTTGAATATGGCGGCGCGATTGACGTGTACGGGCTCCCTACACCATACTAGACGCACTGCCTTGAGAGGTCGCGCCGCGCGGTCTGGTCGAGGTTCATTGCATGTAGAGCGAAGAGGATTGCACCATGAAACTAGAGGGTAAAGTCGCCGTCGTCACTGGCGGGGGCAACGGCATCGGGCGCGCTATGGTCGAGCGCTTCGCCGCCGAGGGCGCGCGCGGCGTGGTCGTGGCCGATCTCGATGGAGCGGCAGCCCAGAGCGTCGCGGAGGGCGTCAACGGGACGCGTGTGGACACGGCGCTAGCCGTGCGCTGCGATGTAGGTAAGGAAGAACAGGTCGCGGCGCTGATCGCGCGGGCCGAGGATGCCTTCGGCCCGGTGGACCTTTTCTGCGCCAACGCGGGCGTGGGTCTAGGCACGGACCTGTCCACGCCCGAGGACGTCTGGAACCTCGTCTTCGACGTCAACGTCAAGGCGCATATCTATGCCGCCAAGTACCTCGTCCCTGGCTGGCTGGAGCGCGGCGATGGCTATTTTCTGTCTACGGCGTCTGCCGCCGGCCTGTTGACGCAGATTGGGTCCGCTCCCTACGCCGTGACCAAGCACGCCGCCGTGGCCTTCGCCGAGTGGCTCTCCGTGACCTACGGCGATCGGGGACTCAAGGTGAGTTGCCTCTGTCCCATGGGCGTGAATACGAACCTGCTCAACGCCGGTCGCTCCGAACCGAAAGGGACGCTGGCCGCGGCCGCCTCCGCCGCCGTGCTCACGGCCGGCGCGGTGCTGGAGCCGGACGACGTCGCGGGCATGGTCGTGCAGGCCATCGACGCGGAGCAATTCCTGATCCTGCCCCATCAGGAGGTGCTGGACTACTACAGACACAAGGGCGCCGACTACGACCGTTGGATTCGTGGGATGCGCCGGCTACAGGCGCACGTCAGCGCATAGACCGGGCGAAAAGCAGCGCGAGAAGGCCGCCGTTGGATTACTGTAACTATAATCCTACACTTCAGTATTATCCTCTTGGCAAACGCCCTGGCAAGTGGCATACTGCAAGCACAGTCAGTATGTGTCATCTTGACACTATCTCGACCGAGCCGCTCGACAAGGCGGTCTTGGGGGATCAGGGGTGTGGCCGCGAGAAACGGCCGTGGTATGAGGGGGCAGAGTATGAGCGACAGCTCGACGATGAAGGGCGGACCGTCGGAGGGTCTGCCCATGGTTTCCGCCGAGGCCGTATCCAGCCCTGGACATGTCCGGGCCGACATCTTGGTGATCGGCGGCGGCTTGGCGGGCTTGTTCGCCGCGCTCTGCGCGGCAGAGTCGGTGAAGGTGACGCTGGTCACGGAAGGCGCTTTGCTGGCCAGTAATTCCTACTGGGCGCAGGGCGGAGTGGCGGCGGCCATCGACGAGGCCGACACGCCTCTGCTCCACGCGGCGGATACGTTGCGCGTGGGAGGAGGGCTCAACTCGGCCGACGCCGTACGCGTGTTGTCCGAGGAGGGACCCGCGCGCATCGCCGATCTGCTCCGCTTCGGCGTCCACTTCGACGGCGGTCCCGACGGTCCGCACCTCGGTCTTGAGGGTGGACACAGCCGGCGGCGTATTTTACACGCGGCCGGCTCGGCCACGGGCAGCCGCATCGTGGGCGTTTTGGCCGCGGTGGTGCGCCAGCACCCCAACATCACCGTGCATGAGACGACCGTGGCCGAGGCACTGCTCTCCGACGGCGACAGATGCGGCGGGGCGCTGCTGCGCGATGTCTCGACCGGCCGGACCACGATCGTCGCGGCGCCCTCCACGGTCTTGGCCACGGGAGGCGCTTCGGCCCTCTACACGCGCACGACGAATCCGCTGGCCGCGCGTGGGTCGGGTGTGGCGCTGGCCATGGCCGCCGGCGCCGCGCTGGCCGATATGGAGTTCATCCAGTTTCATCCCACGGCCCTGGCGGCGCCCGACCAGCGGTCGTTCTTGCTGAGCGAAGCGTTGCGCGGCGAGGGCGCCTACCTGCTCGACGCCCGAGGCCGGCGCTTCATGGTGGGGCGGCACGAACTGGCCGAGTTGGCCCCGCGCGACGTGGTGGCCCGCGCCGTGGTCGAAGAGATGCGCAAGGCGGGCGACGATCACGTCTACCTCTCGCTGCGCCACCTGGAGGCCGCGCCGCTGCGCGCGCGCTTCGCCAACATCGACGAGTATCTGCGCGAACAAGGTCTCGACCTGACCTCCGACCTCTTGCCCATCGCGCCGGCCGCGCACTACACCATGGGCGGCATCGCCACGGACACGTGGGGCGCGTCGACGCTGCCGGGCTTGTTCGCCTGCGGCGAGGTCGCTTGCACGGGCGTCCACGGCGCCAACCGCCTGGCTTCGAACTCGCTGCTGGAATGCCTCGTGTTCGGCGAACGCGCCGCACGCGCGGCGGCAGCCTACGGTCCGACCGCCGAGCCGGTCACGCCGAGGAGCGATGGTAGGGTCGTCGTCCCGGCGGGCGACCTCCCCGCCGACGACCTCGCGCGTCTACGCACCGCCATGATGGTCGGCGCGGGCCTGGTGCGCGACGACGAGGGGCTGGCTCACCTTCAGGGCGTCCTTCACGATCTGTCGTCGACCGCGGCGGACACGCTCCAGCCGGCGGTCACGGTGGCCTCGACCATCGCCTTGGCCGCGCGCACGCGCACGGAGAGCCGGGGCGCCCATCTGCGCTCGGACTACCCGGAGGAGAACCCCCTCTGGGCCGCCCACATCATTTTGCAAAACGACGAGGCGCGCATCGAGCGCGCCCTCCCCGCACCAGCGTGGATGCCGCGGCCGGTGCTCGACGAAGCGATGGCGGCCGTCGTGGCGGCAGGCGTCCACGCGACTCTTAGAGGAATAGAGGGCGCGCGCGATGTGGCCTGAGACCCGTGCCGTCGCCGATCCATTAACAGGGTTTCCCGTGCCGCGCGCGGCGATCGACCGCCTCATCGACGCTGCTCTCGACGAGGACATCGGCCCTGGCGACGTGACGACCCTGTCCACCGTCCCCATCTCGCGCCGCGCCGCGGCGGTGATGCTGGCCAAAGCGCCAGGCACGATTGCCGGCCTCCCCGTCGCGGCGGCCGTGTTCGCCCGCGTCGACCCGCGCATCGACTTTACCTTAGTTGTAGACGACGGCGCCGTGGTGATGGGTCAGCGCGATGTGGTAGCCCGCCTGGCCGGGTCGGCGCGCTCGATCTTGACGGCAGAGCGTGTAGCCCTCAACATCGTCCAGCGCCTCTCCGGCGTCGCCACGCTGACCGCGCGCTGCGTCGCCGCGGTTGAGGGGACGGACACGCGCATCCTGGACACGCGCAAGACGACGCCCGGCTTGCGTACGCTGGAGAAGTACGCCGTGAGGATGGGTGGAGGCTCGAACCATCGCACCGGCCTGTACGACGGCGTGCTCATTAAAGACAACCATATTCGCGCCGCGGGTGGGATTACCGCTGCCGTCGCCTCCGCGCGCGTCGCCCTACAGCCCTTGCTGCGCGTCGAGGTCGAGGTTTCGACCATGCATGAACTCGACGAAGCCCTAGACGCTGGGGCCGACATGATCTTGCTCGACAACATGACCCTGGAGATGCTGCGCGAGGCCACGGCGCGCGTCCGGAACTGGACCGGCGTTCGCCCCAGCCTGGAAGCCTCGGGCGGTATGACGTTGGAGAAGCTGCGCGCGGTCGCGGAGACCGGCGTCGATTTTATCTCCCTGGGAGCGCTCACGCACTCCGCCCCCGCGCTCGACATCAGCTTAGACATCACGGGCGAGGAAGATCCTCGCGGTGATGCGGCGTCCTGAAGGAGGACGAATCATGACCATGACTCAGACGACTGCCGCCGTTCCTGGCGTCGACCAAGCGGTGCTCGACGAGATTGCCTACTGGAAGCGCGAGCGCAACGCCGTCATTCTGGCGCACAACTACCAGATCGGGCCGATCCAGGACATCGCCGACTTTACGGGCGATTCGCTCGGTCTGTCGCGGCAGGCCGCGCTCACCGACGCGGACACCATCGTGTTCTGCGGCGTCCATTTTATGGCCGAGACGGCGGCGATCTTGTCGCCCCAAAAAACTGTCCTGCTGCCCGACCTTGGCGCGGGGTGTTCGCTGGCTTCGTCGATCGATGTCGAGCAGTTGCGGACCTGGAAGCACGAGCACCCCAACGCTGTCGTCGTGTCGTACGTCAACACCACGGCCGACGTGAAAGCGGAGAGCGACTACTGCTGTACGTCGGGCAACGCCGTGGCCATCGTCGAATCTGTCCCCGCGGATAAGGAAATCCTGTTTCTCCCGGACATGTTCCTGGGCAGCTACGTCAAGCGCATGACCGGGCGCTCCAACATCGAGATCTGGGCCGGCGAGTGTCACGTCCACGCGGCCATCAGGCCTGCCGATATCGAGGCCAAGCGTGCCGAGCATCCCAACGCCGAGTTCCTGATCCACCCTGAGTGCGGTTGCTCCACGGCCACGATGCACGGTCTGGCCACGGGGCGCATCTCCTCGGAAAACACGAAGATGCTCTCGACCGAGGGCATCATGCGCCGCGCCGCTTCCTCGCCCAGCGACGAGTTCGTTATCGTGACCGAGGTCGGCGTGCTGCATCGTCTGCGCAAGGAGAACCCGACCAAAAGCTTCGTGGCCGTGAGCGAACGCATGTCCTGCCGCTATATGAAGATGATCACCGTCGAGAATACGCTGGACGCCCTACGCTACAACCAGTATCGAGTGACCGTGCCGGTCGAGACGGCCGACCGCGCGCGCCTGGCCATCGAGCGCATGATCGCCGTCTCGTAAGCGTTTTTATTAGTGCGCGCGATCTGTTGGCCACGCCGTCCGCGTATCGGCTATAGTGAAGCGACCCCCATCGGTTGGCGCGTTCTGATAGAGTGCCTGTCTCCGCGCGACGGGTCTCCCGGCTTTGTCGGTACGGATCCTGCCCCGCTTTTGAAGCCGAGGGCGCCTTGCAGCTCCGGGAGAGGGCTCGTGGCGGCGGACGGTAAGGCGCCCTACAATTTCTTTATAAGCGGTTGCACTCCACATCTGAAACGCGCTGTAGTATGGAGACGGTGAGTATGAGCAACTCAGGATCGCGACCTCAAGACGTGGTAGTCGCGCGCGCGTCAGGCAGTTCCCCCGTTCCCGGTACGACGACTATTGCCGACGGGGTCGTCGCCTCGATCGCCGGGTTGGTGACGCGTCAGGTTCCCGGCGTTCACGATATGACAGGGTCCGGTCTGGCGCAGGCGTTCGGCGGCCTGTCTGGTTTTTTCACCGGCGGTCAAGATCAGGTGGACAAGGGCGTGGCGGTTGAGGTCGGCGAGGTCGAGTGCATCGTGGACGTCAACGTCGTGATCGAGTACGGCGCCAACGCGGCGCAGGTCGGCGAGGTCATCCGTCGCAACGTGACGGAGGAACTCAAAACGCTGACCGGTCTCGAGGCTAAACAAGTCAACGTCAATATCGCCGACATCTTTTTGCCGTCGTCTGAGTCATGACGGCGCCTCTTGTAGCGACCGTGCCGGGCGACGTGTCGCCATGAAAGTCTTCGATCGCCTTTTCGCGGCGGTGCTGGCCCTCGCGGTCCTGGCGGCGGCGGTGCTCACGGCCCTCGTGTCCAGCGACGTCCTGTCTCGACGTGAGATAACGTCACGCTGGTCGTACGCGCCGGTGGAGGGCATGACGCACGACCTCGCGACGTTAGACGCCGCGACGCGACCGCTCGTCGTCGGCGTGGCCATTGGCGTGGCCGTGGTGATGTTAATCCTGTTTCTCGGCGAGTTCCGCGTTTTAGGCTCCATTTTCGCTCCCTTGCGGCGGCGCGGCCGCGCGGTTCCGCTGACGAGTGCGGGGCCGGGCGCCACGTCCGTGTTGATCGGCCCGCTCGACGACATCGTGCGGCGCGCCGTGTCCGACCTTCTTGGAGTGTCCAGTGCACGCGCGCGCGTGACGCATGATGACAAAAGCGGACTCTCGGTGCTCTGTGACGCGTCCGTCGATGCGTCGGCGGAGTTGCCGGTGCTTGCCCCCACGGTCGCGCGCCGCATCACCGAGTTCCTGACCATGATGGTCGGCCTGCCGGTGAAGGACGTGCGCGTGCGCATCTCGTTGGACCGCTCCCGTGCGGAGCCTCCGCAAGTGGCCCGCCGCGCCACCGTACGCTAGGCGTGCGCCGTATCTGCTCAAGGTCGATCACGTACTGACGACAGTGTTTTTGGAAAAGGAAGACAACAATGGGCGCGGCCTCTCCTCGCTTGCTCCTCATGGTGCTTGGCGTCACGTTCGGCATCGTGTTCGCGACCCTAGGCTTTGGTTGGGCGGTCGTCGTGCTGCTCACGACGATCGTCGGCTACTACATCGGCGCGGCGCTCGACGGCAGCTTCGACATCAGCGCACTGCTCGCACCGCTCCGCTCCCGCCGCTAATATCCTCAGAGCCGAGGTGGGTGTGTTTGAAGGCGTCGGGATACTTTAAGCCGTAGCCCAGCAGACGATCCATAGCGATGTGGGCGCCCCAGATCAGGGCCAACTGAAGCGGTAAGATATGGCCGCTGGCGAGCCCGACGACGCCCAGGGCGACGGGCAGCACGTACGTGTGCGCCGCGTTATAGCTTGCCCCGCCAGCGGCAGGACTAGCGAGGTAGCCCAGGGCGCTTAGGTCCGGGACGAAGAGCAGCAGCGCGAACAGCGCCCAATTGCCGCCGTGGACGCCGTAGAGAACGAGGGCAAGGATGAGTTCCACCGCGCCTTCAAGGCGTAGTAGGACGTGCGGTCGGATCAGTGGGCCGGGCATGGTTGTCGCATTAGCTCCTTTTACGTGGAGGCGCGTTAGTGGGTCGTGCAACGTCATTGGATCGTTCCTTCCTGAGTTTGAGCGGCCCGTGCAGACTCGTCGGCGGCGCCCTCGGCTCGGAGTCCTATAATAAACAGATGGACGAGGTGGTGGAAGCTCTCGTCGAGATCGACGGGCAGCCCAAAGCCGCGTACGCGCTCTAGCGAGACGAAGCCGTGGACCAGAGAGCGAAAAGCACGTAGCGCGTGCGTCTCGTTCACGCCGTGCAGGCCGTAGGGCGTGAGGACTGCGCGGACGACGGCCATGAGTTCGCCGCTGGCCTCTTGGAGAAGGGAGTCGGTCGGGTCGGGAGCGCGCAACGTGGCGTCGTAGAGACCGGGACGCTCGTGGGCGAAAAGGCGATACGCTTCGGCCAGCGCGACGACGCCGTCTTCCCCAGCACGGCCGACGGCCCCGCGCGTGAGCGCGGCCGTCAATTCACGCATCCCCAGTAGGGCTACGCCGCGTCGCACGTCCTCCAGCCCTGCTACATGATTGTAGAGCGAGGGGATACGCACGCCTAGGCGTGCGGCTAGACGCGACAGAGTAAGGGCGTTGACGCCCTCAGCGTCGACAAGGGCGGCGGCGGCACGTATGACGGCTGCCTCGCCGAGTCCAGGTCTCGGACGCTCTCTAAGCGCCACGATGCATCTCTTGAGGTGTGACGCCGATGTGCTCTAAGAACACGAGCATAAGGGCGGCAACCTGATCCGGTCGCTCCGCGTGCGGATAGTGTCCCGCGCCCTCGATCATCTTTACCTCGACACGCGGCGCGGCGCTCAGCGCCTCCGCCGTACCAGCAGCCTCGGCGGCGGGGTCAGGGAAATCGGGGTCTTTAGAGCCCATAACGATCAGCGCCGGCGCCTGGACGTGGGGCAGGCGTGCCTCGACAGCCGCGTGGCTGCCCTGAGTGGACGAGAACATGGCCAGCGTGGCCGCGTAGCGGCCGGGCTCCTTGAGGTTGGCTTTTAAGGCGTTTATGTAAGAGGCAAGGTCGGCGGGCGGCGTCGCTTTGTAGAGACTCTTGTAGTATGAGGTCCAGGCGCTTGGACCGAGGAGAGAAAGAGCACGGATGGCGAGGCGCTGCACGAACGTGCGCGGCAGGTCATGCACGAAGGCGTCGATGAGGACGAGGGCGCGCACCACCGTGGGGTCCGCGGCCGCGGCGTATGCCGCGGCCGCGCCACCGTAAGAGTTCCCGACGAGCACGGCAGGCCCTGCGTTGAGGTGGCGGACGAGCGCAAGTACGTCGCCTGCTATCGCCGTGTCACGGTAATCCGTCCAGCCGGTGCTCGACGCACCGTGGCCGCGCAGGTCCATTGCGACCACGCGATAGCCCGATGCGACGAGCAACGGAGACAGGAAACGGTACGTCGCCTTTACGTCGCCTACGCCAGGGACGAGTACGACGAGCGGGCCGGCTCCCATGTCGTCATAGGCGATACGTCCATCAGGCACGGCGAGGATGGAGGTCGGTGTGGGAACGAAGGTGGATGTGGTCATACTGTTCTCCTCTTATTTGGAAGCGCGCGGGACGATGGTCGAGGCCGAGCGCCCGGTCGAGATAGCGTCGGGGCAGACAGTGCATCGCCAGCGCTGCGCTCTAAACTATCTATATTAGTTATAAACTAAATTAATTAGTTTTGCAAGAAGTGGGTTGGGGATGGGTCGTGAGGAGCTTAGTCCGTCGTCCTATCGCCACAAGGCTAGGGGGCGACACCAGGCGGGGCCACCGCGGGCCGACATGCCCCCTAGCCCGATTGCGTTCTGAATCCTGACGCATCGGCTACAACATCAATGCGAACCGATGGCAACGCTCACCAGTTGGACGAGGCCGTCTACAGACAGCACGAGATGGCCGCTGTGCGCGTCAACTGACAAGGCGTTGAGGTTACCCCCCTCGTCCAACATGGTGAGGCCGCCGGGCGTTCCTATCTTTCCATTCGCCGTCCCCGCATCGGAGACGAAGATGCGCCCGTCCACGCCGTCCACCCCCACGCCCAGTTGTTGGGTGAAATCCGAGGTCGTGCTCCGCCAGAGCGGCCGCCCCGTCGTACTGTCGAGGAGGTCGACGTAGAACGGCGCGAGGGCGGCGATACGGCCTGCACGCCCGTCTATCGCGAACACGGCCGCGCTCTCTTGCGTCGTGATACGGTGAAGGGCGATCGTAGGAGCCGTGCAGGCGGGGGGGCGATGCCGCTCACTGACGTTCCCTCAACCCGCTCCGTCTCCAGCGCCACGATCGAGAGCGAAAGGAGGGCATACACGGTCGTCGTCATACGACGCGATGCAGAACGAGTTTTACTCCACTTTGTCACGATCATTCTCCTTAGCGGCAGCGCGGCGTCACGCACGGCGTCCATCTCCATCCGCATTATCAGCGCTCAACGGTATGTCATCTCTCACTAACTATAGGAGACTTCCTCGAGATGGGGTCAATTCTTACGGCCCAGCAGTCGCGAGAGACGGAGAGCATCAACGCTGCCGACAACGTCGTCGCGGCAGCGTAAGGATTCATCTGCCCCTGTCGCCGTGCGGCCAGTACCAGGCCCCTGAGACTCTTGGGGCGCGACGTGCAGCTCGACCAAGCCTTATGCATCGAACGCGGACTCTTTATACTGAAGCAGCAACGGGAACGCCTCGTCCTCGGTAGATGGTCACGGCTCCAACGGGGGCGCTTAGCGTAGATAGGAAGGGACGACGATGGAGTTGAGCGCACGCAATCAATTGAGCGGGACGGTCAAGAACGTGAAGCTCGGCGCGATTATGTCTGAGGTCGCCGTCGATGTAGGCGGTCAGGAGGTGACGTCGGTGATCACGCGCGCCTCGGCGGAGCGTCTGAACCTCCAGACCGGCGATGCGGTGACGGTCATCATCAAATCCACCGAGGTCATGCTGGGCAAATAGCGCCGCCAGGTCCAGGCGCCAAAGGCCGTTTTGCCTGGCTGAATCCTTCGCGAAGCGGAAAACCCACGGTACGCGTCTAGATGTTGTGGCATACTCTCGATAAAAGATGTCCGACCGCCCAAGCTGCTCGGGTCGCGACGATCGACAAACGCCGAAGTTGAGGAGACGCCGTGCGAGGCGCGATGCTGGCTGCCGCCGTGCTCGTTGGTCTGGGCGCCGTGACGCAAGGGGCCATGGTGCGAGACGCCGCGGCGTGTACGATCGACGGGAAGCCCTCCGCCTACGCGAACGGCGCCGGCGCCGTTCGGGTCAAGACGATTCCTACCATACGGACCTACGCCTGGTGGGCGAGCTTCGCTTTCCCCACGCCGTTTCAGGTAGGACAGACCGTTTCGTTCTACGAGAACGACGCACAGGTCAGACCTATCTTGCCGCTGGCCGACCTCTCGCGCTCGTGGCGCTGGAGCTTCGGCGACGGCTCGACGGTGGTCGGTGACCGCGTGACACACCGGTACGCGCACGCCGGACGCTATAAAATGCGGGTCGAGGCATATTTTGCTCACAATGGCTGGCTTCCTTTCGACACGATCACCGTCGTCGTGCGCTCTTGAGCGTCTCTCGATCGGGGGGCGCTCGACCCGGCGCCTTTCTCCTTACGCGGTAGGGTGCGACGTATGAGGAACCGCCCTTCGCGTGGAGGAGGGCTATGTTAGGCCTCGCGGGCGACATCGTGGCCGTCGTGCTGGGGATCGCTGTCGTCGCGCGCGTCCTCATCTCGGCGGTGCAAACCTTCGTCTTGCCGCGCGGCGCGCCCGACCGCTTGACCGGCGTCGTCTTCACCACCGTGCGCCGCGTCCTTAGGTGGGCGCTGCGCCGTTCCACGTCGTATGCCGAGCGCGACCGCGTCATGGCCTATTTCGCCCCCACGAGCTTGCTGATCTTGCCCGTCGTCTGGCTCAGCGGCGTCCTGCTCGGCTACGGCCTGCTTTTCTGGGGCGCGGGCATTCACGATCCTGGCCTCGACCTCACCATCAGCGGGTCGTCGCTGCTGACGCTCGGCATCGCCTCCGGGGGCACGGGCGGCGCCTCGGCGCTGACCTTTAGTGAGGCCGCCATCGGCTTGACTCTAGCCGCCTTGCTCATCGCCTATCTGCCCACTATGTATAGCGCCTTCTCACGGCGTGAAGCGGCGGTGACGTCGCTGGAGACGCGCGCGGGCTCCCCGCCCACCGTGACCAAGATGCTGGTGCGGCTCTGGCGTATCGGGGAGCTGGACGACCTACGCGATTTCTGGATAACCTGGGAGGCTTGGTTCTACGACATCCAGGAAAGCCACACCTCGCTGGCCCCGTTGATCTTCTACCGTTCGCCGCAGGCCGATCGTTCCTGGGTGACGGCGGCGGGCTGCGTGCTGGATACGGCGGCTATGGTCTCGTCCACCCTGGACAGGCCGCGCGACCCGCGCGCCGAACTCTGCATCCGCGGCGGCTACATCACGCTGCGCCGCATCGCCGACCTCTTTCAGATAGCCTACGACCCCGATCCCGCATCCAGTGCGCCGACCACGATCGCCCGAGAGGAGTACGACGCGGTCTGCGACGATCTGGCTGCCGCCGGCATTCCCCTCAAACCGGATCGCGACGCGACGTGGCTGGCTTTCAACGGCTGGCGCGTCAACTACGACGCCGTGCTCGTGGCGCTGGCCATGCTGACTATGGCCCCGAACGCGCAGTGGTCGACTGACCGCGTGCGCGGGGCGGGCGACCTGCCGCAACTGCGGTGGGACCGCGCGCGCTGGTCGAACGACAATAAGCGACGCGGGCGTGGTCCCGACCAGACCTAGAACAGGACCTTGGCGTAGCGCAACGCACCCTGATTCCAGGGTACGCGGTGCGAGACGCCCGAGGCATTGGCGAACTGTGCGAGGTGCTCCACGTACCAGCGGTAGTTACGCACGAGGGCGTCTTTGTTGGAGTATTTTGGCGCGTAGCCAAGGATGCTTTTGGCTTTGTCTATGGAGACGAACGAGTCTTTCGAGGCCGTCTCGTAGACCCACTTGTAGAGCGGTGAGAGGTGGAAGACTTCCAGCAGGCGCAGCGTCCAGATCATCGGCTCGGCGGGGAAGGTGGAGATCTTTTTGCCCTTGCCGGCGTCGTCGAGCACAGCCTGATAATCCTCTTTCATCGTCGTGAACTCTTGGGCGCCGATGTTGAACGTGTCGTTGACGAGGGTGCGGTCCAGCGTCGCCGAGAGGTAGATGGCGTCGCAGAGGTCTTCCACGTCGAGCAGTTGGTAGCGGTTCTTGCCGGCGCCGATCATGGGAAAGCCCTTGCCGTCCTTGGCCCAGTCGTAGAGCAGGGCGAAGACGCCGAGGCGTTCGGGGCCGATAAACGACTTGGGCCGCAGGATAGGCACGCACAGGCCCTTCGCGCGCTCGTCGATGCAGGCCTTCTCGGCCAGGATCTTGGCCTTGCCGTAGTCTCCTACGCCGTCGAGCTTGTCCGTTTCGAGGAGCGGATGGTGGTCGGGGATGCCGTAGACGGCCGTGGAGGAGATGTGGACCACGCGGTCGACGCCGTGTTCGCGCGCCGAGGCCAGGATCGTCTTCGTGCCCAAGACGTCGGTGGTGTAGATGTCCTTACGACTGTAGAGCGGCAGGGCGGCGGCGGCATGGACGACGATGTTCACGCCTTGCATCACGCGGTCGACCATGGTGCGGTCGCGGATGTCGCCCAGAACGGCGTCGATGCGCGGCGCGGCGTCCACGTAGTCGAAGGGCGCGATGTCGAGCGAGCGCACGGTGTGGCCGCGCTCGAGCAGGTAGCGAACGAGGTTGATGCCGAGAAAGCCGGCCCCGCCGGTGATGAGGTAGGTAGCCAAATCGTTTCTCCTCTGCCAATGCGTCGATAAGCGGACGAAGGAATGGACGTTAAAGGAATGGACGTTAGATGTTGCTCTTGATGAGTTCGGCCAGCTTGGGTCCGATGCCGGGCACGGCGGCGATCTCGTCGAGCGAGGCGCGCCGCATCTCGGCTACCGAGCCGAAACGACGCAGCAAGGCTTTCTTGCGCGCGCCGCCCACGCCCTTGACCCGGTCGAGGTCTGAGACGAGCGCGGTCTTGCCGCGCACGTTGCGATGGTAGGTGATGGCGAAACGGTGCGCCTCGTCGCGCAGGCGTTGCACCATATATAGTGCCTGCGAGTCGCGCGGCAAGACGACGGGCGCCGCGCGTCCGGGCAAGAACAACTCCTCGTTCTGCTTGGCCAGCGCGGCGATGGGCTGGTCCTCGATGCCCAGAGCACGGAGGGCGTCGAGCGCGGCGTTGAGTTGGCCCTTACCCCCATCGACGATGATGAGGTCGGGCTGTTTCGTCCAGGTCGCGTCAGCCGCCGGGGGCGCCTCACCCGGCGCAGTGGGGTCGTTCCCATCGTCGCCGGACCCTAGCTCCTCGCCCTCGTCGAAGACCGCGGCGCGGCCGGAGCGTTTGAGCCGACGCGTCAAGACCTCGTTCATAGCGGCGAAGTCGTTCTGCTCGCCCGCGCCCGTGGCCGTCTTGATGCGGAAGCGCCGGTAGGCGTCGGTGCGCGGCTTGCCGTTCTCGAACACCACCATCGAGGCTACCGTGGAAGAGCCCTGCGTGTTGGAAATGTCGTAGCACTCCAGGCGCAGCGGCAGCCCAGGCAGGTCGAGCGCCTCCTGCAATTCCCCGAGCGCGGCCGCCGTGCGCTGCGAGTCGGTCAGCCACTTGATCTGGGCCTGCTCCACGGCTTCGCGCGCGTTGGTCGCCGCGAGGTCGAGCAAGCGCTTTTTGTCGCCGCGCTGGGGCGACTCGAGCTGCACACGGCGGCCACGCTGCGCCGAGAGCCAGTCTTCGATGATTTTGTGGTCGGGCACGTCGAGCGGCAGCAAGACCTCCGGCGGCACGACGGGGGCCGCGTCGTAGAATTGCTGAAGGAAGGCCACGACGACGCCGTCGTCGCTGGTGTCCGAGACGCGCTCGAGAGTGAAGGTGTCGCGTCCCGTGAGCCGGCCGTTGCGGATAGCCAGCAACTGCACCAGGGCGTCGTCGCCCGAGCGCGCGAAGCCGATCACATCCTGATCGCCCCCGCCCGGGGCCTCCACGTGCTGACGCGAGGCCACGCGCTGGACCGCGCGCATCTGGTCGCGCACGTGCGCGGCGCGCTCGAAGTTTAGATCCTCGGCGGCGGCGGCCATCTGCTCTTCGAGGGCGGCCAGCACCGTCTCGTGACGCCCTTCGAGAAAGTTGACCACCTGCTCGATCACGAGGGCGTACTCTTCCTTCGAGGAGGCGCCGATGCAGGGGCCGACGCAGCGGTGGATGTAGTAGTCGAGGCAGGCGCGGTCGTTGGCGCTGGGGTGCGTCACGGCGGCGTGGCCGTCCACCGTGCGCGGGGCCAGATAGTTGTTGGCGCGGGAGGGCGAGGGCAGCGTGGCCGCGCCCACGCCCTGGTCTTCGGCAGCGGGTACGCGGCGCCCGCGCGGTAGGTTCTCCGGCACGATGTTGAGCGCGCACGAGCGGTACGGGAACAGCTTCTTCATCAGCTTTAGCGTGTCGTTGAGCGGGCCGGAGTTGGCGAAGGGGCCGAAGTAGCGGCCGCGGCCTTTCTCCACGCGGCGCGTCCTAAAGATGCGCGGGAAAGGTTCGTCGGTCACCACGATATAGGGAAACGTCTTGTCGTCGCGCAGCAGCGTGTTGTAGCGCGGCTTATAGTTCTTGACCAGCGAGTTTTCCGTGATCAGCGCCTCGATCTCCGAGGAGACGACGATGTACTCGAAGTCCTCGACGTGCGAGACCATGGCGCGTATCTTGGGCGACAACTCGGCCGGTGAACGGAAATATGACGGGACGCGGCTGCGCAGCGAGGCCGCCTTGCCGACGTACAAGACGGCGCCGTCTTTGTCGCGCATGATGTAGCAGCCCGGCGTGGCGGGCAGGCGTTTTAGACGTTCTTCGATGCGTTCGCTGGCCACGATAGCGTTGGCCTCCTTAGTTGCAGTATAACGACGGCTAGCTAGCGCAGGATGTCGCGGTAGACGAAGACGACCGTGTCGGCGCGCAGCGTAAAGAGCTTGCCCGCGCGTTCCTGGGCCTGGTGTCCTAAGCGGTGACGCAGGGCCACGTCGTCGAGCAGCGTCGTGGCCGCGTGGGCAAGAGCGGGCGGGTCGGACGGCGGCACGACCAGTCCACTGACGCCCTCTAAGTTGACATAACTCGTGCCCGTACCGAGATCGGTCGAGATGCAGGGCAGACCGCTGGCCTGCGCCTCCACCATGGAGAGCCCAAAGGCCTCGCTGCGCGCCACGGCGGGCAGGACGTAGAGGGAGGCAGCGCGGTAGTAGGCGGGCAGGTCGTCGTCGGAGACGGGGCCGGGGAAGACCACGCGGTCGCCAAGACCGGCCACGGCCGCCTGGGCGTGGAGCGCGGCGTCCTCCGGACCTGTTCCAGTGAGGACGAGGCGCGCGTCGGGCACGAGCTTGACGGCCTCGATAAGCGTGTGCAGCCCTTTGTAGTAGCGAAACACGCCGTGCGAGTGCAGCACGCGCGGACCGTAGCGCGCCCGCAACCCCGCGGCGAGACGCAGGACGGCGGGCGAGGGGTCGCGAAAAGGCCGCTGGTCGATGCCCAGCGGGACGATGCGCACGCGCGCACGGTGGCGGCGCAGCCACGGCGAAGAGCGCATGTACTGTGGACTCGTGGCCAGGATGGCGCCGGCGCGGCGCAGCACGAGGTCGAAGGCCGGGGCGTAGAACCGCATTAACGTCGCCTGGCGCACCACGTCGCTGTGATACGTGGCGACCATGGGCGTGGTTCCTGTCGCCAGCAGGTAGGTCAGTTCGCCCACGGGGTAAGGGATATGGAGATGCACGAGGTCGGGTTGTAGGGCGCGCAGGGATGCAAACAGCGCCGTGGAGACGGGCGTCGAGGCTGCCGCGGCGAGGCGCGAGGCTTTGACCGTGGGGACGCCCTCTATCTGGCCCTCCCAGGTCTCGCGCACGGTGTTGGTGACGAGGATGCGCGCGTCGAGGTCGTGCGCCTCGCGCTGCTCTTTGGCCAGCGCCAGCACGTAGTTCTCGATGCCGCCCTTGACGGGGTAGATGTCCTTGTAGACGTGGACGACGCGCAGCCTACCGTGACGTCCCTTGAGAGAGGTCGCCAGCGTCACCGCGCCTTTCCGATCGGGAGCGCGGCGGCTTCTCTATAGACCGCGAGAACCTGCTCCGCCGTGCGCGCCCAGGTCGCCTCGGCGGCGCGCGCCAGGCCCGCCTTGGTCAGACGCCTACGCAGCGCGTCGTCGGTCAAGAGGGCGTTCAGCGCCCGCGCGATCGCGGCCTCGTCGTCGGGAGAGAACAGCAGCGCCGCGTCGCCCGCCACCTCGGCCAGCGATCCGCCCGTGGTCGTCGCCACGGGTAGGCCGGCGGCCATGGCTTCCAGGACGGGCAGGCCGAAGCCCTCGTAGCGGCTGGGAAAGACGAAGCCTGTCGCCCCGGCATAAAGGGCGTCGAGTTGCTCGTCGCTAGGGCGATGGATAAAGCGCACGCGTCCCCCCAGACCGAGACGGCGCGCGCGGTCGAGCGGTTGTGGGTAGCGCGCGTCCCAGGCCCCCGCGATGACGAGGTCGCCATGCGTGGTCGAGGCGATCGACCCGAAGGCCTCGACCAGTCTCGTGAGGTTCTTATGCGGTTTGTTGGACCCGACGTAGAGCAGGTAGGGCCTGTCGCCGGCCTCGGCAGCGGTGGAGGCTAGTCGTGGCGCCACGCCGAGCGAGGCCGTGCGCACCTTGCTCTTAGCCCCAGGCCAGAGCCGCGCCACGTCGTGCGCCGTACTCTCCGACGGCGTCAGGATGAGGGTCGCGCGCCGCGCGGCCAGAGCGAGCCAGGCGTCGATGACGCCCCTTGAGACGGGGTTGGGCCAGTAGGCGGGAAAGAGGCGCGGGATGACGTCGAAGATGTTGACCACGACGCGACCGGGCAAGAACGCGGGAACGGCGTAGTAGGCAGCGTGGTAGACCGCGGGCTTAATCTCGTGGAGCAGGCGCGGCAAAGCCCATTGGTCGAGCGGAGAGCGCGGCGAGGAGGCCAGGGAATAGAGGCGCACGCGGTCGCCGATGAGGTCCAGCAGCGCGTCGGAAGGACGCGAAGCCACGACGAGAGAAAGAAAGGGCGCGTCGTCCCGCGCGATCAGGGCGCGCACCGTCTCCAGCGTGGCGCGTCCGATGCCGGGGTAGTGGGGACTGACCACGCGGCAATCGACGGCGACGTGCAGGGCGTCGGGCGGTGAGGATGACATATCTTCTCTAGGATACAAGGTCTGGAGGGGGAGGAGTGGTTCGCCTGGCAAGAAACTTGCACATCTGTGCTAACAGAGGGCGGGAAGACGCCTGACGAGAGAGATATGGAGGATACGATGCCGGTCGACGATCTACGCCGCAGCCCGACGATGGCGCACCTACTGGACTCATTGGACGCGGGGAAGGACATCGGCCACTACGGCCGCCTCACCTTCGTGATGGTCGCGCGCCGCTTCATGAGCGACGAGGACGTGGCCCAGTGGCTGATGAAAGACAAAGATGTGGACGAGACCAAGGCGCGCACGCTGGTCGAGCAGGTCGCGGAGCGCGACTACAACCCGCCGCGCCGTGAACGTCTGATGGAGTGGCAGCAGAAGCAGGACTTCCCGATCATCCCCAACCCGGACGACCCCGACGAGGGCAATCTGTACCGCGAACTCGACTTCCCCGACAAGGTCTACGAGCACATCGAAGAGTACAGGGAAGAGAAGCACGACGCACACGCGTGACATGTCCAACTGTGATGCTCCGGCCTGTGAGAGGGGGGCGACGGTTTCAGCGTCCGCTTGACTCTTGAAGAGACAAAGCGCTCACGCTCGCGAAGACTCCTTGAAGCGTCAAACGTCGGCGACGGCTTCTATGATGTTGCCGGCGTTCGGCGCTTCGACGCCGGATCATAGGTTCGCCGCGTGTCGGGCCTGTACGGCGCCACGCGTGACTCGGTCTACGGCGATAGGCGCACGATGCGCCAGCCGTCGCCGGACGTTTGCTCGTAGGAGAGGCGATCGTGGAGGCGGCTGGAGCGTCCTTGCCAGAACTCAAACGTCGCCGGTACGACGCGCAACCCGCCCCAATCATCAGGTAGTGGAACCTCGACATCTTGATAGCGTGCGTCGAGCGCGGCGACGCGCTCCTCAAGCTCGGCTCTGCTGACGATGACCGCGCTCTGCTCAGAGGCTAGGGCGCCGAGCTGACTGCCGCGCGGCCGGCTGTGGAAATAGGCCAACGATTCCTCGCGCGTGAGTCTCTCCACGCGTCCGACGACGCGCACCTGGCGTTCCAACAAGGGCCAGAAGAAGACGAGCGCGACGCGCGGGTTGTCGCGTAGATCGCGTCCCTTGTGGCTTTCGTAGTTGGTGTAAAAGACGAAACCCTGACGGTCGAACCCTTTGAGCAAGACGATGCGCGCGGACGGCGTACCGCCAGCGTCGACCGTGGCCACGGTCATAGCCGTCGGCTCAGGGACATTCGCTTCGCGCGCGTCGGTGAACCAGCGCTCGAACTGCGCGAACGGATCGGGATCGGCGTCGTGTTCGTCAAACGTAGCGCGCTTGTAATCCTGGCGCAGCGCGGCGATATCCACATTCATGAAGCGTCTCCTTTCTCCATCGAACCTGATGGTATGACGCCCGTCGCCATTAGCTCAGAGGGTGCTGAAGAACGATCTTGCGTAAGGGCTATTAGAACCCTTTTTCTTTTGCATGGTTGCTCCTTCGTGAGCCGCCGGCGCTCCGCACCATCTGTCTCGCGCTTTCGACGACGCGACCCACGTTAGTCGCCCCGGAGACGCCGCACCTCTTCTTCGAGCGCACGGATACGCTCATCAGCCTGCTGGCGCCCCTGCTCGGCCTGCTGGCGCGCGGCGCGTTCAATATCGCGTTCGTGTAGGGCGCTCTGGACCGCATGCAGCGCCTCTTGCCGCGCGTGCAGCGCTGCGTCGCGCTCCTGCTTAGACACTTGATACAGGCGTATAGCTTCCTCGCGCTCACGCGAACCCGCCACGATGGGTGGGATCAGGTCGCCCCTGTGGTCCTCCACCTGCAAGAACAGACCTACCACCCGCAAGCGCACCCCCAGCGCCCTGCTCCGCCACGCTCCGTCTTCTTCCGGCGCCCACTGCACGTAGTGTCGCGCTCCCGCGCGCGGCAGCCGCCACGCCTCGGCCTGCACGCCGCGTTGCCCCAAGCGTTCGCCAGACGGGTCGAAGATAAAGTATTCCGCGATGCCCGCGCCCGCGTACGTCTCCTGCTTACCCTGCCGATCGTTGAGCACGGTCGAGGGACTGGCGACTTCGGCCACGAATAGCGGGGCGCCCACCTGCATCAACATCGCGGTGGCGTCGCCCTTAAAGGGCAGCGCCGTGGGCAGGACCATGACGTCGGGGCGCGGCGTGTAGGACGTGCCGTCAAGGTGCGCGAGGCCGTCGAGGCCCACGGTCTCCGTCACATCCCAGGACGCCCGCGCACGGTCCGCCGCGATGCGCAGGCTCCAGGCCAGTGTGCCAATCGCTTCTTGATGCCACTCCGCACCCAAGACGCTCTCCTCCGTATCGTCGGGTAGGTCGTTGGGGGCGACCCGCAGCAGAACCTCGCTCCGAAGCGCCATACCGTCTGTGCTCCTGTCTTGTTGGGAATCGCCTTTCTCGTGGTTCCAGTGTAACACGAGCCTATCTCCTCAAGAAGGGACGTTCTCAACCACGTCCTTTCACGGGTTGTCGTCTCCGGCCAGCAACGATTAAGCAGCGTATGCGAACGGTCAAGCCAGCTTCCTGACCAGCATGGTTACTCAGCTGTCATAACCTACTCGCCTACAGTAGTGACAGGGCGCGTCAGGACCGTACCGTCTCCCGCACGACCATGGCATATTGCATATAACTGTCAGCAAGAAACCGACTTCGCGCGCTAGACACGTCCGTGATAGGATTTTTATAGCTATGACTCTGGCCAAGGAACGCGCCCGACGGGTCAGCAGAGGAGAGACGGTTTTCCCGGGGCGATGCTTGGTGAGACGTGCTAGATGATGGCTGGAGATAAAGCGGTCGAGGCCGCGATCGACGAGCGCATTCGACGCTACTTCGGCCAGCGTCTGGACGAGTACGGCCCCGAGCCGCGCGGGGTCGATTGGTCGAGCGCCGAGGCTCAGGAGGCGCGCTTCGCGGCGCTGCTCGAGACTCTGGGCCCTCTGTCTTCTGGGGCATCCCTGCTCGACGCCGGCTGCGGGCTGGGCGATCTTTATCCCTACCTCAACGCGCGTCGTAATGGCATCGTGTACACGGGCTGCGACCTCTCCGCGCCGCACATCTTCGCGGCCAGGAAAGCTTATCCTGACGCCCGTTTTCTCGCCGGAGACGTTGTCGACATCGTTGAGCGCGAAGAGTTCGACGTGGTCGTGGCCTGCGGCCTCTTACACTTGAGCGTGCCGCGTTGGAACCGCTGGGCCTGGGCGCGGGTGCGCGCGATGTACCGCGGCTCTCGCGTGGCCCTAACGTTTACCTTGCCCGTGCGTGGCCACGCACAGGCCCCCGTGCTGGAGAAGGCCGATCCCGCCGAGTGGGCGGCGCGGCTGCGCGCGCTCTCACCTCGACCGTCGGTGAGCGCGATCGAACTGGCCGCGTGGGGCGACGCCGTCTACGTCGTTCGCCGGCCCCACCCCGTCACGCCGCCGAAATGATCCCGTTGGAATGTACCCAGCGTGGTCGTGGTATGCTGAGCCCCGAACCCACCCCGTCACGCCGCCGAAATGATCCCGTTGGAATGTACCCCATCGTCGCGCTGGGCTATGATAGAGCGTAGACATTGAAGAATACCAATGGAGGGTGAAAGAGCGCCGTGGAGCTGCAGTCGCTGTTTCAAGTTGTGACCATTTAGTAGTTAAAAGGAGGGCGACGCTATGGACGACGTCATCGACAGGCCGCGCGCCGTGCGTCAGGGCGAGGAACTAGACACGGCGGCGCTCGGAGCATATCTGGCTGGCGCGGCGCCCGATCTGACCGGACCCATTACCGTGGAGCAATTCGGCAAAGGCTTCTCTAACCTCACGTATCTGCTCTCGATCGGCGACCATGAGGTCGTGTTGCGACGGCCGCCCTTCGGCGCCAAGATCAAATCCGCGCACGACATGGGACGCGAACGGCGCATCCTGTCCAACTTGATCAACGTCTACCCACGCGTGCCGCGCGTCCTGGCCTACTGCGAGAGCGAGTCGGTGCTCGGGGCGCCTTTCTACATCATGGAGCGCGTGCGCGGCGTCATCTTGCGCAACAAGGCGCCCGAGGGGCTGACTCTCGGGCCGGATCAGATGCACGACCTCTCCACCGCGTTCGTAGACAACCTGGCGGTCATCCACTCTCTCGACTACGCCGCGGCCGGCCTCGGCGACCTAGGGCGGCCAGAGGGCTACGTGGAGCGCCAGATCACCGGCTGGGCCGGTCGTTACGAGAAGGCGCGCACGGACGACATCCCCTCGATCGAGCAGGCCGCGTCCTGGCTGTTGGCGCACAAGCCCGCGCACTCCGAGGCGGCCATGATCCACAACGACTACAAGTACGACAACCTCGTGCTCGACCCCGCCGACCTGACCAACATCCTGGCCGTGCTCGACTGGGAGATGTCGACCATCGGAGACCCGCTGATGGACCTGGGCACTTCGCTCTCCTATTGGGTGCAGCAAGGCGACGGCGACGCCCTCCAGGCGTTGCAGGTCGGCCTCACGACCCTGCGAGGCAACCTCTCGCGGCGCGAAGTGGTGCAGCGCTACGCTATGGTCAGCGGCCGCGCTGTCGACGAGAAGCAAATGGTGTTTTACTACGTCTTTGGCCTGTTCAAGAACGCCGTGGTGGCGCAGCAGATCTACGCGCGCTTCAAGGCAGGACACTCCACGGACGAGCGTTTCGGATTGCTGCTCTACGCCATTCAGGCCCTCGGCCAGCACGCCGTGGAGGCGATCGAGAGCCAGAGCTTGGGCTAGCAGGCTCCTGCTCCACCAAGGGGGTCTCGTGAAAAGCCGCGTTGGGCGTGGACGCCTCCTGCCCGTTCCCACATGGCGGCGAACGGCGAGCGCCGCGCCGGGCAAGCGACGCCAGGTGGCGCGCACCTTCGCGGATCCAGGAGACCTCCTCGCCGCGCCTCTCTCCGCCCAATGTATGGCCCCTTCCGTACAAAGATGTTATGGCGCCCTGTAGGGGGGCGTGCGGTACACTTGTGGTGTTGACGGGAGGCAGGTCGAGGGAGGAAGAGGCGGAGACATGACTACGACGTTGCAAGATTCCACCAGTACGCTCGGAACCCTAGCGGGGCGTGGCCGCTCCGTCTTGACGGTCGTGGCGCGCCTCGTGCTCGCCCTCGTGTTCGGTTTGTCCGCCCTCTCCAAGATTACCGCTCCCGGCGCCTTCCACGACAGCGTGGTCGGGTATCACCTTTTGCCCGCATGGCTGGTGGGGCCTTTCGCGCTGGCTATTCCCTGGCTGGAGGTGCTCGTGGCCCTGTATCTCCTCATAGGGTTGTTCCAGCGCCCCACGGCGATCGTCACGGCGCTGATGCTGGTGATGTTTACCGGCGCCCTCTCCATCAGCCTCATACAGGGCGGCGCCGCGACGGCGCGCGGCTGCGGCTGTTTCTCCACGACGGGGCCTTTGGCCAATCTACCCCTCGTCGCGTTTTTGGCCGGTGGGTCGACCATCACCGCGTTCGACGTGGTGCGCGACCTCGCGTTCATCGCCCTCGCGGGCGTGGTGTACTTTGGAGACCGCGCGGCGCTGAGCCTCGACGGCCTTTTGTTCAAACCGGCCCCGGCCTTCGACGATGGCTCGGAAGGCGACGAGGTCGTCGAAAACATCCCTATGGTGATGCCGCGCGGGCAGCGTGTGGGCGGCCGGTAATCGAATCAGGATTATTAAGGTAAAGGTAGGGAAGAGATGGCGCAGCAGCAAAAGCCACGTCAGCAGCGCGCGGGCGGTAGGACAGGACAGGCGCAGGCGCCAGGCGGACGACAGGCTAACACGAACGGGACGAGGGTGGGCGCCGCCGCGACAACAGGTGCTCCAGCCGCCCCTACGACAGGTGCGACGCGCACAAACACCCGCTCCACCGCCGCGGCGACACGGTCGGCGCAGCTCCAGAAGGCGCGTCAGCGCCGCACCACTCTGCTGCTCGGCGGCGGCACCACGGCTCTCCTCGCCGTCATCCTTTTGGGAGCGTTGTTGCTCGCGCACCCATGGTCTTCCAGCAGCAGCCTCGTCGATTCTAACGCCAGCGCTCTAAACGATTTAAGTAATCCCAAGCTGCCCTTGATTGCGACAGGCTCGACCGCACCTGATTTCAGCTTGAAGACGACTGACGGCAAGAGCTACACGTTGTCTAGCCTGCGAGGCAAAGTAGTCATGCTCGAATTCTTCGCCGTGTGGTGTCCGCACTGCCAGGCGATGGCTCCGATCATCGACGGCGTCAACAAGCAGTTTCCCAACGCGCAGACGCTCTCCATCCTGGCCAGTCCCTACGATCGCTATCATGACCTCACGGGCAGCACGGGCACGGTGCAGCAGAGCGATATCGACTACTTCGAGAACACGTTTCATGTCAACAACCCCATCTTGATCGACCCAGAGTTCACGACCGTGCTCAAGTACGGCGCCAACAGCTACCCCACGATCTACATCCTCAACAAGCAGGGCGTCGTGACCTATTCCAGCGTGAGCGAGGTTTCGGCGGCAACGCTTGCAGCAGCGCTCAAGAAAGCCGGCGCCTAGCGTAGCGGCTCTGAAGCGGCGGCGTCACCCGCTAGGATACGAAACAGGGCGGCCTAGACGTTCAACGTCTAGGCCGCCCTTCGTCGTGAAGCGGGGTGAGGGGCGATAGTGCGCGCGATCAGCCGACGAGCGTGTCTAGGGGAGCGTCGTCGGCGCGGCGCACGGCCATGCGCTCCATGCGCGCGCGCTGCCGCTCGTCGAGGGTGTAGAGAGCCCCTCGCCCAACGCCGCGGCGCACGACGCCGCCGCGCGACACCAGCTCTTCGAGTTCAGCTTGCAACACTGTAGCGGTCGTCCTAGTAGGGATCAGCGCAACCAACTCGTCGCTCGTACACCCAGCGGCATCGGCGACGGCAAGCGCCTCTACAATCAGATCGGCCAACATGACTTTTCCCTTGCCTGAACGATGCCCCAATTTGACAGCCATTGCACCCTGCCTCTCTTGTCGCATCACCCCATCGCCTGAATAATGGTGGGCGCCGATGTCGACATCTTAACTCCTACAGTAGCACGAATCGTGCCAGTGTAGCGAAGACAGGTCATTCGACTGACAACCATGGTGTAAAGGGGCGTCTACGCGCTCGCCGCTGCCTGGCATGTCCTGGGCGCGAGGTGTGCTGCCTGCCCTAGAGACGAGGGCGGCATTCGCGCCCCTGGTGCAGGGACGCCCATCGACGCGCCATCGTCTTCGGGGCTGGAGCTATCGCGACATGGAGCCAGCCCCGTTGCCGACCGGCATCACCGTGACGAGCACCTGACGCCGCCGCGGCCCGTCGAACTCGCAGAGGTAGACGCCCTGCCAGGTACCCAGCACCAAGCGTCCGCCCTTCACGGGAATGACCACGTTGAAGCCCATCATACTGGCCTTGAGGTGGGCGGCGGAGTTGCCCTCGGCATGCCTATAGGCAGGGTCACGGGTCGCGACGGTGAGGTCGAGTGCATGGATCATATCACGGCGCACGTCCGGGTCAGCGTTCTCGTTGATAGTGAGACCAGCGGTCGTATGAAGACTGAACACGTAGCAGAGACCCTCCGCCGTGCCCGACGCGGCGACGCGTGCTTCAAGTTGCGCCGTGATCTCATAAAACTCGACGTTTGCCTCGGTGTGGATGTCGAGCCTATCCAGCATCATAGCCATTGCGTTTTCTCCTGGCGTGCGAGGGAGAGAATATACCCCTACGCACGGTCCGACAGACTATCCTATCACGATCTAGGCCAGATAAGATCAACGCGTAAATATGCCGTTCCGTGAGAAGAGGTCGCCGTCGACGTGGATGGTCGAGCCGTTGCGCAGGTCGGTCACCATATCCCAGTGCAGAGCCGAGTGGTTGAGCGCGCCGCTTTCTGGGTAGCCGGCGCCGAGGGCGAGGTGCATCGTGCCGCCGATCTTCTCGTCGAACAAGACGTTGCGCGTGTATGCGGTGATGTTGTCGTTCGTGCCGAAGGCGCACTCGCCCAGGATGCGCGCGCCATCGTCCAGGTCGAGCATGCGGTGTAGAAACCCTTCGTTGGACGAGGCGCGCGCTTCGACCACGCGGCCCGCGCGGAAGGTTAGACGCACGTCGTCGACGATCTGGCCGCCGTACGAGGCGGGAAAGCTGAAGCGCACCGTTCCTTCGGTCGAGTCCTCGACCGGCGAGCTGAACACTTCGCCGCCCGGCAGGTTCTTCGTGCCATAGTCGTTGATGAAGGTGCGTCCGGCGATGGAGAAGCGCAGGTCGGTGTCGGGACCGATGACGTGGACCTCGCGCTTGCCCGCGAGGTAGTCCACCAGGGTCTGATGGCGGGCGCGCACCTCTTGCCAGGCGGCGACCGGGTCGGCGTGGTCCAGCAGGCAGGCGCCGTACACGAAGTCCTCGTAGTCGGAGAGCGACATCCCGGCGTCCTGGGCGTTGCCGGCCGCGGGGAACTGGCAGATGCTCCACTTGAGCATCCCTTCCTGGTCGCGGCGCATGAATGTCTCTAGTAAGGGGCCGCGTGCCTGCTGCGCCATCGATTGGCGCGCCTGGTCGACCGCGGCAAGGGAGCGCGTGTTCTCCTGGCCCAGAACGGAGAAGCGGCAGGCGAACGTCTCTATCACCAGTGCGTCGACGGGAGAGATCGTGGTCAGCGCATCGTCGTCGGCGTTCTTGTAGTAGATTTCCTCTTGGTCGGGCAGCGTCATACGCAATAAAGGACGTCCGCCTGCGCGCAAGGTCTCGCGGTAGATCTCGCGCAGGAGCGGCGCCGACGCTGTCGTGCCGTTGATCTCGACGAGATCGCCTTTCTCGATCGGGGCGGAGTAGTGAACGAGGAGATGAGCGAGTCGCTCGACGCGTGGATCGGCCATGGATGTCCTCTTTTTACTAAGCGTTGATCGTTGGGAGAAGCGCGGAGAGGTCGTCGATCGAGCGATCGAACGCGGCAATGGCCGCTTCGACGGGGGCCGCCGTGGTCGCGTCGACGCCCGCCTGGCGCAGCAAGGCGATGGGATAGTCGGATGAGCCAGCGCGCAGCATGGACAGGTACCGATCGCGCGCCGGCGCCCCCTCGGCGAGGATGGCGCGCGCCAGGGCCGCGGCGGCGGAACAGCCTGTCGCGTACTGGTAGACGTAGAAACTGCTGTAGAAGTGCGGGACATACGACCACTCCCAGGCGATCAACTCGTCGACGACCACGCCCCCGGCGCCGTAGTAATCTTCGACGAGACCGCGATACACGGCGTTGATCGTGTCTACCGTCAACGCTTCGCCGTTCGCGGCGTGTTGGTGCAAGGTTAGTTCAAACTCCGCGAAGAGTGTTTGGCGAAACAGCGTGGCCCGCAGATGGTCCAGGTGCTCGACGATCAAGGTCGCCTTGACCCGTGGGTCCGTCGTCTGGCCAAGAAGATGTTCACGTAGGAGTTCTTCGTTGAGGGTCGAGGCGACCTCCGCTATGAAGATGCTGTAGCCGGCGTAGACGTAGGGCTGGGCGCCGTGAGCCAGGTAGGTATGGAGCGAGTGTCCCATCTCGTGGGCCAGGGTGAACTCGTCGTTCAGGGTCGAGCGGTAGTTGAGCAGCGTGAAGGGAACCGTGCCGTAGGCGCCGGCGCTGTAGGCCCCGCTGACCTTGCCTTTGTTCTCCAGCACGTCGATCCAGCGCTCGTTCAGGCCCTGGCGCAGCAAGGCCCTGTAGTCGTCGCCCAGCGGAGCAAAGGCGTCACCGAGTTGATCGCGCGCCCGGTCGTAGGGGACGACGACCTCGGCCTCGCGTATCAGCGGCGCGTAGAGATCGTACATATGCGGCGCGTCGCCCCCGAGGTCGAGCACGCGGGCGCGCAGGGCAAGATAGCGATGCAGCGAGGGCAGCGAACGCCGCACGGTCTCGATCAACGTCGTATAGACGTCCGTGGGTATGTTGTTCTCGTCGAGCGCGGCCTCCAACGCCGAGTCGTAGCCCCGTGCGTGCGCGAAGAACAGATTACGTTTGACCTGGGCGCCCAGGGTCGCGGCGAGGGTGTGCTGTTGCTCGCGGAAGGTTCCGAGCAAGCCCTCGAAGGCACGACGCCGCAACGCGCGGTCGCCGCTATGGAGAAACTTTTGATAGGTGGGAATCGTCATTTGCACTATCTGGCCATCCTCGTCTTCGATTAAGGGCAGATGGAGGTCGGCGCTCTCGATCATGCGAAAAATGGTCTCGGGCGCCTCGCCAATCTCAGCCGCGCCAGCCAGCAGCAGTTCGACCTCGGCCGAGCGTACGTGGGGGCGAATCCGCGCGAGGTCGTCGAGATAGTGCTTGTAGAGGCCGAGGCCGGGCTCGGCGGCGAAAAATTGGTCCAACTGAGCAGGGGGCAGCGCCAGGATCTCCGGCGTAAAGAACGCGGTTGCCTCGTCGAAACGGATCGCCAGCGTCGTGGCGCGGTCGGCCCTACCTTGATTGGGACCGTCGGTCGTATCTTCATGGGAGCGTCGTGTCGCGTACTCCACCACGCGGCCAAGCGCGGCGCCGGCGTCGTCGTGCTGGAGCAGCGCCTGGAGGAGACTGGCGCCGTCGTGGCCGAGCGTCCCCTGGAGGCGCCGCAGCGCGGGCAGACGCGCGGCAACCCCGGCGAAGGCTGTTTCCCACTCCGCCACATCCTTGTAGATCGTGGAGAGGTCCCAGGTCATGTCTTGCGGCAGTTTATCGCGGGTGGGCACGGCCCGCGGTGCGGGGGCGGTCATGGAGACTATCCTTTCGATGTCCGAGCTACGCGTGGGCGGCGAGAATCCACCGGGCCGTGTAAGCGAGGCGACACGTACGTCGTTGTCTCAAGCAGACACGATGCAAGGCTCGTCCGTCCAGGCGCTCCACGGGGACGGATACGCAGACGTCCGCTTTCTCAAGACGACTGACACCGTGCGGCGTGTCCCCCGAGATGCGGCGCACTGCGCGTCGTGACACCAGTCTACCACCAGACCGTTTATCCAAAGGCTTCCTGGAGCGCGGCCATGCCCACGGGACGGAGGGCAGACCCCGGCGCCACTGCTCCGAAGAACGCTTTATCGTAGGGACGCACGCGCACGACGACCGGCATGGGCACGGCATGTCCGAGGATCAAGGCCTGCTTCTTCGTATCGAGCGAGGCGAGCACGGCGCGCAATTGGTCGCCGCCCGACACGCCGCTGAAGACCGCGCGGATGTCGCTCTCCTCCGTCAGCAGCGCCGTGAGGCGCGTGCCGAGCTGTGAGGCCACCTCGGGATCGATGCCGGACGGGCGCTGATCGACGATGAGGAGGGTGACGTTGTACTTGCGCATCTCGCGGGCGATGGAGCCGAAGCTCGTGTTGCGCGCGGCGCGCGGGTTGAGGAACTTGTGCGCTTCCTCGATGCAGAGCACGAGGCGGCGCGGCTGGTCGGCCGCGTTCTTTGTGAGGAGGTAGCGCTCGGTGCGCTCGACCCACGAGGCGTAGATGCGCCGGGTAATGATGTTGGCTACAAGCATGTAGACGAGGGGCTGGCGGTGCCGCCCGAACTCCAGCACGACGTGCTCGCCGCGCTCGAGCCAGCCCATCATCTCGTCGATAGCGCCGCCGCCGGAGGGCAGATGATCCTTTACGAAGTCGTAGGCGCGCAGCCGCGAGAGCTTGCGATAAAGGGCTGCTATGCTGGCCTCGTTGGCCGCGCCCACGGCGGCCATGTTTTTAATGGACTCCGGCTCGGTCTCGAGCAACGTGCGCAGCCAGTCGTCGCCGAACTGGCGCTGCAGGATATAGCACGAGTCGATCATAGCCCCGGAGAGGCCGAGTTCGTCTTGCAGCAAAGCGATGTCCTCGATCTCGATCTCGTTTAAGCCGATGTCGAGGAAGCCGTCCACCTGCACGCCGCGCGCGCGCGCCGAGGAGCGGTCGAGGGCGTAGACGTGGACGCGCGTGCCGAACAAGCGGCGTAGGCCGGGCAGCACCGTGCCCGACGGCCCGCCTTCCTCGCTCTGCGTCTCCCACCCGTACTCGGAATGCATGTCGAAGACGAGCGTCGAGGCCACGTCGGAGGCGATGACGCCGCTGAGCAGCAGACGCGTCAAGAACGACTTGCCTGTGCCCGACTTGCCGAAGACGCCGTTAGAGCGCTCGACGAGGCGTTCCAGGTTGATGCAGATAGGGCTCTCCGCGTTGAGCGGCTTGCCCACCTCGAAGCGCGTCCCGCCGGGCCGGCCAAAGACGGAGCCAAAGTCGTCGTCCGTGGCGTCGAAGACGGGCGAGAAGTGCACGGGGATGGTGCGCACGGGCTGGAGTTCCGGCCCTTCCACGCCAGGCGTGTCGCCAGCGGACGCGGCGTAGGGCATCATCAACATCGGCGTGATCGCGACCTGGCCGAAGGTAGCGATGCCGTCGAGCACTTCGCCGGCAAGACGGGCGCCGCTCGGCGGATCGAGCAGCACGCGCGGATTGGTCGCGCCCAGTTCCATATCGGTGACCAGGCAGAAAAAGCGGTGGTGTTTGCCGTTGATGACCACGAAGCGGCCCACGCGCATATCTTCAATCGACGTGCCTGGTTCCAGTTTGAGCTGGAGTCCCTCTGAGAGCGATCCACGGGTAATGATGCCCAGGTTGGGCGCGGCGGCGTGAGGGGCGTTAAGGTCAGGCATCGTCAAGCAACTCCAGGATCGTCATAATGCGGTCGTGCTCCGCGCCGAGCAGGCGCGCCGTCGCGCGCGCGGCGTTCACGAGAAAGTCATGGTCCGCGCCCATGGACTCGTAGGCGTGGCGGATCGTCGCCGCCGTCAGGTCTTCGAGGTTGGGCGCCGCCGAGCGCAGCAACAGGCGGAGATAGGAGAGCGAGCGGTTGAAATGCGCGACCACCGCCGGAGAGGCGATCTCGACCGCCGCGTGCAGGCGCGGCGGCGAGGGCGGGATGCGCTGGAGCGGCGGTGGGACGGCCCTGTCGTGCGCCGCGATGAGGCCGGGCCGATCCGCACGCGGCTCGTAGCCGACGAGCAAGGCGTCGAAGGTCGTGTGCAAGACGTGGCGCAGTTGGGGCTGCCGTCGATAGATGTCGTCCTCGCCGTCGTCGTCCTGTCGTCCCCAGGCCACGGCGTGACGGCCCGGCTCGATCGACCCGGTCTCGACGCCGTGGCAGAGTGCGTAGTAGCGGGAGACGGCGCTCGCGGCGGGAGCGCGCACGGTCAAGAGGGCGCCGAACGGAGGCGCTTCGTCGAGTTCGTAGCTCTCGGCGGTAAAGCCCGTGGTCGCCGCGGCTACGATCTCCCCACACCGTCTCAGGTCGTCTCTCCGGCCCTCACGATCGAGTATGACGCTCATACAGCGCGCCTGTTCTTGGCCAGTTGTTTCAAGCTGACCGTGGCGGGACGCCCGCTGTCGTTAAGAGCCGCGCCCACCATACGTAGAAAGGCGTCGCGGTCGCCCGCGCGGATGATCGCCTTCTCGTGTGCCTCGGCCAGCGCGGGCGGATAGCCCCAGCCGCGACGGCAGCCATCGTAGACGACCGCGTGCACGAGGTCCAACAGCGCGGGGTCGTCGCCCACCCAACGCGGAAACTCCAGACGCGCCACCTCGTCGCCCACGTTGAGATAGCTGAACTGAACGCGGCCATGGCCGCGCGGGTCGCCGTCGTCGCCGTAGTAGCGCAGCACGGGCGAGCGGGACGCAAAGCGCGCCGAGCGGTCGCCTGGACCGAGGTGCTCCATCAGCGCCCTGTCCGTTAAGGGTTCGAGTAGGTCGGAGAGCATCTCCCCGGCGCCGTCCTGATCCGCCGTCGTCGCGCTGGTCGTCGGAGAGGGGAGCAGGTCGTCGTCGTCGAAGAACGAGGGCAGGGCGTCGTCGCCGTCGAGCGACGCGGCCAGGCGCAGCACGTTAACGACCTCGCGCCCGTTCGGGCGGCTGACGTAGGAGCACACGGGCACGCCCAGGGCGCGGAAGCGATCCAGACCAGCCCCGTACTCACGTAGCGCCTCCCCGACGTACTCTTCCTCGGCGGCGCGTCCTGCTAGACGCCAGAGCAGCAGCGTGCCGTCGAGCACGACGACGATGGGAACGTCGTCCGCGATGGCGGCGGCGAGGTCGAGCGCGCGGCGCAGTTCGGCCAGAGTACGTTTCAGGTCGACCAGGGCGCCCTGAAGAGGGAGGCGTCCCTTACGCCCACGTCCACCGTGACCGGACTGATCGACGTAGAGGTCTTCGTCGCTGTAGTAGAGCGAGGCCGAGGACGAGAGGGCGGCGTGGGGCGCGGCGCCATAGCGGATGAGCGCCGCGCCCACGTTGATGAGGCAGCACTGCGTCAGGCCATGCCGGTCGAGATCGATCGACGAGCCGTCAGAGGCGATCACCGTGTAGTCAGACAGCGCCGGGGGCGCCTCGTGAATGGCCAGCAGGCTTTCGAGAGGTTCGCCGACCAACCACGACTCCCCGCGCGCCACGGCGTCGCGTAGGGCGGCGGGCCGGTCATGCCAGGCGTGGAGCAAGGCGATGGCGATGTCCTGGCGTCGGGCCAGGCCGTCGAGGCGCGTGCCGACCGCGCGCGCCATGGCCTGCACTTGAGGAGTGAGTTGAAGGAGGTCTAACGTCATCTTCCGTGGAGGGTAGCATGGCCGCCGGTCAAGGAGGACGGCGTTATCCACAACGCAGCCACGCGCTACAGCGTTCCGGCGAGGCGTAGAACCCCGAGGGCGATTAGAAAGACGCCGATGACCATGTTGATCGCGCCAGAGAGAGGGCTGAGCTTGACGCCTCGCGGCACGGGCAGCTTGCCGCGCACTTGCAGCGTGCCCAGGATAAGGGCGCCTAGGCCGAGCACGACGACGACGAGGCCGATAAGCACCTACAATTTCCTCTCGTGCGGTCAGGCGTCGTGGCCAGACCGCGAACCGCGCGGTCGATATGTCCCGCATTGTAGCAGAGGCCGCCTTGCACTAGATAGTACGTTTGTTCTATAATCAACAGAGATAGCGTCGTACGTTGTTTGAGGAGGGTTATTCCTATGTCCATCGTTACACTCGCCATCGCGGCAGCCGCCATCGTGCTGGGCGTCGCCAGCGGCGACGCCCAGATCACCCTCGCCGCCGTGTGCGGCGCCTGCGGCATCGCCACGCTCGTGGGAACGTCCGCACCCGTCCCCGAGACGTCACGGTCCGCGCCGCGCCGCCTCACGCGTCCCCGCGTCATCGCGGGTAAAACGCACTCGTAGCGATCGGCGTCGGCAGGACACGAGGGGAGCTTCAAGATCGTCGTCTTGAAGCTCCCCTCACTTTTGGCGCATCGTAGAGCGTCAGCGCCCGACGCCGCGTTTGACCACGAAAACCCCCGTTGCATCGGCTTGGTCGAAGCGCCTGAGCGCTGTGCGGGCGAGAAAGCCAACTGCCGCCGCGTTCTCACAAGGAGGGCGCCCCGACGGCTCCCCGTTCCACGCTCAGCTTCATCATCCAGGCCAGTCCACAGAGGAGAGCCGGAAGAAAAAAGACGTGCGGCACGCCGAGTAGAGGAACGGCCGCGGAGCCCACGACGCCGCCGACGATGTTGGATAGGTTGGAGGCGGAAAAGAACAAGCTGCTCGCCGCGCCGGGCCTGGTGGGGCTGAGGCGCTGCGCGTAGGTCATGCCCAGCCCTAGCAGGACGGCGACGACGCAGGCGTCCATAGCTTGCGTTACGTACAATTGCCAGAGCGCGTTGCTCAAAGCGACGCAGAGATACTCGATCGTGCCGACGACGAGCCCTCCCGCAATAAGGCGACCAAGGTCAATGCGCTCGGCCAGCACGCCCGCCAGCGGCATGGCCGCGAGCTCGACGAGCGGGCAGACCGCGATGAGAAAGCCAAAATCAGCCAGGCTTCCGCCCAGGCGAGTGGTGACGTAGATGGAGAGATACGTGTTGCGAACCGTCTGGCCGCTGAGCGCCAGGGCACAGAGCACGGCGAAGACCAAGACCGGACGATCGGCGCGCTGCTCGGCTTTCGGGGGGGCCGTCGTATGCACGATCGAGGGCAGGGAAAGGTCGCGGAGCAGGGCTAGACACAGAAAGTAGAGACACCCGGCCACGACGAACGCCGCGCGCAATCCCGCCGTGGTGGCCAGGATGCTCCCCCCCACCGGCCCGAGGACGAAGCCGAACGAGAAGCCGGTGCGTATGGTCGTGTTGATTAGTCCCGGTTGCGTCTCGCCCTGGGCCGTCATCACGTCGTGGAGCGCGGCGTATAGTTGCCCCATCAACACGCCTCCAAAGGAGAGGAACAAAGCGCCGACGGAGAGCGTGAGCCAAGCGAAGGGCGAGAGAGCCAGCATGAACCAGCCCACGCCGAGCCAGATCGTGGCGAAGACGATGAAGGGCAAGCGCGAACGCCAGCGATCCGAGCGGCGTCCAAGCATGATGCCGAGAACGAGGCCCGGAGCGGCCGTGCCGATAAAGAAGAGGCTTGCCGTGGACAGACCCACGCCCATGTCGCGCACGAGAAAAAGAGCGATGAGCGGAAGCCCTGACGACGCGGCCAGGGACATAAGGACCATGAGCAGCAGGAAGGTGCGGTAGGTCTGGTCTCGCCAGACGCGACCAAGCAGGGAGAAACGACCTAGCACGCCCCGAGGCCTCGAGGCATCGCCGCGCATCCGTGGAGACAGGCGCCGCTCGACCGTCGACCTCGCGCGCCAAATCTTCATCGACCCCTCTCTGTATCGATAAAATTGTAACGATGCAGAGAGGGTAACAGGTTCGATCGGGCTAGCGCAAGAGGCCGCTCGTCGAGCGTATCGCGCCGACGCCGACGGTCTGGAGAAGGTCCCTCCATTGCCGGCGGATACGGAGCGTGGGGATTTCCAGCCTCCCTTTCCATAGAACCTCGCGGCCTGGAGCGTCTCGTCGTCCTCGGGCTAACCGATAAAGTGGTTATGATAGGTCATGGATAGTGAGTCGATGGAGACAACCATGCCAACAGGTATCTTGCTGAAAAGTCGGGGCGTATACTGAAGTCACGAAGACGACCGAGGGGAGCAGAGGGCAGACATGATGCAGGACGTGGACCTGAACGGGATCGTCGATCCCGACGCACGGCGCATTCTC